>CENL01051362.1_pt1 | contig 78531 bp, 81 predicted proteins | sample 530221 | NCBI WGS metagenome assembly CENL01 (sample SAMEA2619791, study PRJEB7988) | marine metagenome | isolation source: saline water (ENVO:00002010), including
GGGGAGGGACAAGGGTTGTGTTTGGGCGTGCATATCCCCCAAGGCGCTGACACGGCGCGGGTTGTCAGCCTGCGGTCCGCCAGAGGCGGACAAACCGTGGCACCCGGATCGAAGTCACTCGGACAGTTTCACACGGACGAGTGTGTCGAACAGTTCTTCCGGCGCTACCTGTCCGGTCCAGATCTCGAACTGAGCGGCGGCTTGTTTGACGAACATCTGGACGCCGTCGATGGTGCGGTAGCCGCGGTCTTTGGCGGCTTTGAGCATGGGGGTTTCGATGGGGTTGTAGACGGTGTCGAAGAAGACGGTGTCCGGCGAGAGGTTGGGCATGTCGGGGATAGGGATGGAGAGGCCGTCGGGGTCGGGGCCTCCGGTCATGCCGACGGGTGTGCAGTTGATGTAGAGATCTGCAGTTGATTTTGACAGGTCAGTAATCGGATGAGCGCCTGCAGCAGTGCGGTGCCGACCAGACATCGCCGGCGTCTCCCAAGGCTGATTGACACTATCAACGAGTTCCTGTGCGGTACTCAGGGTGCGGTTGTACACAAGTACCTCAGCTCCGAGTTCCACAAATGTGAATGCCGCTGTTCTCGCGACACCACCTGCTCCAACAACTGCGATTGTGCGATCACTCCAGACATCTGCTTCATCGCCAAGTGGCATCAGCAGGCCATCTCGATCCGTTGTGCTGAAGAAGCTGAACATGTCACCACCGCAGTCCACTTCTCTCACGAAAGTATTGCAGGATTGGCACGCGTTGAGAAAGCTGTCGTCTTCGACATGGAACAGTTTGTTCAGGACTCTCTTCTCAGATTGATCCGATTTTGTGCCATTCTCTTTGTTGTATAGCTGTGCAGCATGCTGCTTATGGGGGATCGTGATGCTCGCACCGGCAAAGCTCAACTCTTCGAAGTCGATGAGCGATGCGAAGGTCGCCTTGAACGACTCATAGCTCCCCTCAACCGGCATCGGCACATACACCCCGTCCCATTCGATCTGCTCGAACCCCGCGTTGTGCACGAGCGGGGACATCGATTGCTTCACCGGCCACCCGATGATGCCGTAGACCTTGGTGGTGGGTTTGATTGCGTGGAATCGGTAGAGTTTGATCAGATCTTCGATGGTAATCTGACCCGGCGCGGTGGTGGACTCGTCGCGGAGGGAGGCGAAGGTGAGGAAGCCGCCGAACTTGGGGGCGAGGATGCGGCTCATGATGCCGAACTCGCCCATGCCCAAAGCGATGGTGGGCTTGGTCTGGTCGCGGAGGATCTCGAAGAGTTCGAGGTTGTCGCGGATCGAGCGGGCGCGGTAGGCGATCTTGACGACGCTGCAGGCGGGCTCGTCCTGCATCTGGAGGATCTTGCGGGTGAGATCCGATGGGCGGCCTTCGAAGTCGTGGGTGGAGAGGATCAGGCGGGTGGATACGGTGCGCTGCTGCTTGGGATGGTCGACGGCGAGGTTGATCTTCTGGCGGATGTTCGCGGATCGCGTGTATGTCGCGAGCTCGACATCGATGTAGGCGGGGGGGTGGTCGGAGGTGCCGAGGGCTTCGTAGAGCGAGACGCGTTCGTCGTCGTCGCCGTAGTACTCGCCGCCCTCCCAGTGTGGGCGGCAGGTGACGATGCAGGGCAGCGGTGAGGCCTTGACCAGTTCGAGGACGCGGTTGATGCGGTCCTGAAGGAGGTCGGTGGACTCTTCTTTGTCCTCGAAGAACACATCGATGCGGAACTCGACGAGGTCCGCGCCGTGCTCTGCCGCGAGGGTCGCGTCGCGGATCGCGGACGCGTGTTCTTCAACCATGATGGGTACGCAGATCTGTGTCATCACGGCGATGGTACACCGGTTCTGCGATCAAGGCACGGATCAGGGGCAACCCGCGTTGTACGCGACGAGGAATGCGGAAATATCGAAGAAGTTAAAGAGCTCGTCGTTGTTGAAGTCCGCGGCCGGGTCCATCGAGTTGAACGCGGTCAGGAACGCGGAGACATCAAAGAAGTTGATGTCGCCGTCCATGTTGAGATCCGCGGGGCAGTTCTCGATGACGGTCACGACGATGTCGGAGCCGATGGCGTTGACCGCGTACTCGATTCCAGATCCGGACGCGTCGATCGCAGAATCGGGGAGTGCACCGATGGTGCCGGAGACGGTGGCGATGGTGAATGAATCACCAACCTGCGGCTCGTATGCCTTGAGGGGTGTGATGGAAATGTTGCCTGTGATGTCGATGTCCCCGGTGTGGTTGATGCTGCTGGAGAGCGCATTCGCACGGGCATTTATCTGGAGGGTGCCTGTGGGGTGGATGGTGAGGGTGCCGGTGGTGTTCATCACGCCGATATCGTCGCGGATGGGTGTGAGGTTGGCGTGGATGTCGATCGTGGGGGCGATGATGGATGGGGGGGGCGTTTGCCCAAGGGAGAGCTGAATCACGCCGGTGATATCATCGGTGATGGATGGAAGCATGATGTCGTCGGAGCCCGATGTGATGGAGGTGTTGGATTCAAGCGATGCACCTGACTGAAGCGATATCTGGGACCCTTCGCTTGCGGTAATCGCTCCCATAGCCGAGAGCGTTCCGTCCTGTTTTACTTCAGCGGTGCTTCCTGAGAAGAAGAGGTCCGTGAGCGAGCTCGTAAACGCAGTAGAAAAAGAAGTAGATTCCATCCTTTTGATTCCACTTAGAGCAGGCATGTAGTCATCGTCAGCATCGATTTCGGCATCCGGTCCACGAACTAAAGTTGGGGCATTCTCAGGGAAAAGAATCTTGCCGTTATTCAATGAGATCCATCTCCCTTGGAGCACCATCTCGTTGTCGGAGTCGACAGTTACAGCGTCTGTGAACGAGACCTGAGCGCCATTAGCGATGACGGTTCCATTGTTTCTGAACTGGACATTGACGAAGGAGGCGCCTCCTTCGAATCGCATCTCGCCGTTATTGCAAAAGAATCGGATCTCATCCAGGTCATCGAGGGTAGGGATAATCTGTACGCCAGCGAGTGGGATGGTCCAGGTGCCCTTGTTCGTGCAGAGGGTAAATGGTGAGAGCAGGAGTGTGTTCTGTTGAATGACATTCCCTGCGATCTCGTTCACGAGTGGCACACTCAAGAACGTGGTCGCGCTGGTGATGTAGAGACTGCCTTCGTTTTCGACGCGTGTTGAATATGTCGCGCTGCGATCGAAGTCCATGATGCCGAGGTTCCGGAGAATGCTGTTTTCATCTCCTCTGACCTCGTTGACGCGGATATCGACCCTGCTTCCGCTGCCTTGAAGATTGAACGTCGCTTCGCCGTCGATCTCGAAGACGGGTTGTACGGATGATCCGTTGCCGATAAAGATTTCTGCTTGATTGCCGGAGCTGACGAACTCGACGCCACCACCGACTTTGTATGTGTCGCTTGCCGATCCGTTGAACAGAAGCCGAGGGAATCCGCTAGCGCTGGTATCGGTGAGGGTGACGACACCACCCTGAATGTCACTCCCGCCACGAAGAATGAGTCGGCGATCATCGATAATGAGACTTCCCCCTGATCGAAGTGCGAGCGAGACATCATCGATGGAAGCGTCATTGCTGTTCACATTTGGCAATCGCAGAGCGCCAAACACGATCAGATCCGGGTTCGGTCCGAGCGAGCCGTTTGGTTTCAGGATGCCACCGGTAATCAGATCGAGCGTTCCACCTGAATCGATCCGCAGCGTGTTGTTGAGATTGAGACTTGAGTTGAGGAGAATGGTCCCACCTGATCGCACGATCGTTTCGGTCTCCAGCGTCGGCCCTTGCAACACGGTCATTGTCCCAGAGTCGATCGTGAGTCGTCCATCGCCGGTTACAAACCCACCACGAAGTTGCACGATTTCAGAGCTGCTCAGTTCACCGTCGATGTTCAGGAACCCCCTGATCCAGAGCCCCTCCCCTGTTACGGACGATGTGGCTGAGGTATTGCCCATGTCAATGAAGTTGCCTTCGAGTTCGACTCGCCCTTCGCCTGAGAAGAGATTCACACCGAGTTGATGGTCGGCGGTGTTGGTCCCGTTGGCATCGAAGACGACGCGGCCGCCGTTGGACACCTTGATCTGGGCATCCTGAAGCACGAAGTGGTTTGAAAACTCAAGCTGTTTGGTATCGGCGCTGACGGTTCCGCTGGTGACGAACACATGATCGGAGACGATGAGGTCGGAGGTGCCCGCGAGTGCGAGATCGCCGCCGTCGAAGAACCAGGTCGCGTCGGGGTCGCTCGCCTGTGAGTTGAGTGTTGAGTTGATGAGCGTAAGAGAACCGGTCACGGAGACGCTCGAGCCGGGGCTCTGGCGTGCAGGTCCACCCGCGAGAATCGCGTCTGCGTTTATCGTTAGGTCTGCGAAGGGGACGAAGACAGGATCATTGAAAACAGCATTTCCCTCGATGATGTGCGAGCCGACAAAAGAAGGGGATCGCTCGAAGACATGATTTCCGAGATATGTGATGGAGCCTCCGCCGGAGTCGAGCATCGTTGTGCAGCAGCCGGTGAGGAGGAAGTCATTGATCGTCGAATCAGATGTTACATTCAGAGAGGATGACTTCAGTTCGAGTCCGTTGAAGACGTCGATTGAAATCACTTCAATCGGCATGGATTCCGCGAGTACACGCCCCCCCGACTCAACCGTTACGGAATCGAAGCTCCCGGGGACTCCGTTGGGATTCCAGTTGTCGTCTGAGAACCAGAGCAGGTCGCCCGCGTCGCCGTCCCAGTTGACAGGCGCGAATGCGTTCGTCGTCCCAGCAAACAGGGCCACGGCGAGATTGATTGTGACAAAGGCAGCGTTGTGCGCGCGTGTTTTCAGAGTCATGCGTCGTCCCTCCCGATGCAGTACCAATCACAGGGTACCAGCATCGGATTCGACGACCAAGGAGAGATTCGGGGTTTTACCCCGCTTCGACAGCCCGCATCGTGATGCGACCCGAGCACGCCACAGGGTGCTCTGCTTTTTCGGACGAGTCGGGTTCGATCAGACGAACATCACCCTTGAAATCGATCGACCCATCATCGTTGTCTTTATGCTTGGTCATGGTGACGCGGATGGTGGCGCCGGGGCGGACGAATGAGCCGTATTTGAGGGCCCGCGCCTGGGTGAGGACCCAAGGGGACTCGGCTTGGTCGTTGGGGTCGATGAACTGGCGGGCGGCCTGTGTCATGGACTCGAGCATCATGACGCCAGGGAGGACGGGGAAGCCGGGGAAATGGTCCTGGAGATACTCCTCGGCGCTGCTCACATGCTTGAGCGTGACGATGTGGGAGTCGGAGCGTTCGATGATGCGGTCGACGAGGTTGAAGTGCATGGGTGAGCATAGGTCGGGTGGATCGGATGGACCTACTCTTTGATGTGGCGACGATTGAGTGCGAAGCCGTTTGTGTCCGTCATTGGGACTGGTCTGAGACCTCCCAGACGGTATCGCTGATTACTCGTGATCACGGCTTGGTGCGCTGCTTGGCGAAGGGGTCCAAGCGTGAGAAGGCGCCGTTCTCGGGTGGGCTGGAGATCGCGACGGTTGGGCACATGGTTTCAATTGTGCGGCCGAACTCTGAGTTGGTTCTTCTGACGAGTTGGGATCTGCTTGACCCGGTGTACCTGTTGCGATCTGATCTTGGCCGGTATCACGCGGCGATGTACGCGATCGATCTGATCCCGCGTCTGATCAATGATCATGATCCGCATCCGGAGTTGTACGACGCGATCCGGGATGTTCTTCGTCTGCTTGGATCTCGGATCGAGTGCGGTGAGGGCCAGATCGCGAGTCTTCTGGTCTGGTATCAGTGGGTTCTGTTGGGGAGCATCGGCTCTGCGCCGGAGCTGCGGGCGGATGTCGAGGATGGGGCGGTGCTTGATCCCGGGCGCGATGTGTATGGGTTTGATGCGCATCGCGGTGGGTTCACCCAAGATCCGGGGAGTGCCGGGCGTGGGGATATTTGGCGTGTTCGATCAGAGACCTTGGAGTTGTTGCGTCGGCTCGACGAGGGCGGGGAGATGGGATCGATCGCTGAGGCAGGTTTGCAGGCGAAGATCCGGGCTGGTGCGTTGCTTGCGATGTATATTCGGACCTTGGTGGGGCATGAGATCCGATCGGCCTATCCGATTTTTCCGCAGACCCGCCCCGGTATCTGAGTCGAGGGTGTGGGATTCGATCAACTCCGCGCGTTATCCCGTCGATATCGATGCCGAGGGGCGGCCTGAGACGGATCTTGGGCTGGTCGAACATGTCATCAGAAGACCCGATTGCTTGCCGACATGGATACGCAGTTACTCGATGACATCCTGAGTTGCCCGACACTACCGTCGTTGCCTTCGGTCGCGATTCGCGTGCTTGAGCTGACATCCGATCCGGATGTGGCGATGGACGAGCTTGCGAAAGAGATCCAGTACGACCAGGGTATCGCGGCGAAGATTCTCCGCACAGTTAACTCGAGTTTCTTTGGTCTGCGTCGGCGCTGTTCTTCGATCGACCACGCGTTGGTGATGCTTGGTCTTGGGCCGGTGAAGTCGCTCGTGCTTGGGTTCTCGCTGGTTCAGACGGTGCGAGGTGAGGACGGAGACGAGTTCGATTATCAGAACTACTGGCGGCGCTGCCTGACGAGCGCGATCGCGGGGAAGTACATCGCCGAGCAGGTCGGGAACAAGACGATCATGGACGAGGTCTTCCTCGCGGCTCTATTCCAGGATGTGGGAATGATCGCGATGTATCGCACGCTGGGTGAGGATTACCTCAAGGTTGTGCGTGAGGCCGGTGAGGATCATTCCCTGCTCGCGAAGATCGAGCTTGATGCCTTTGAGGCGCAGCACTCGAGCATCGGTGCGATGATCTGCGAGAAATGGAAAATGCCCTACGAGATCACGATCCCTGTGCGGTATCACGACCGTGCGACGGCGTGTCCGAGTGATCAGGGGCAGATTGCGCGTTGTGTCGCGATGGGGAATCTGATTCATCGGGTGCTTGTGTCTGAGGACCCGACCGAGAATCTTCGTCTTGCGTATCGCAAGGGCATGCGCTGGTTGGGTCTGAGCGAGGCGCAGGTTGACCAGGTCATCAAGGACACCGGCGGCTCGACCAAAGAACTGGCGAATCTATTCAGTATTGATGTTGGCTCGATGGAGGATCCCGATGCTGTGCTCGCGCGGGCTGACCGTCAGCTGATCGAGATGGCGCGGAATCAGCAGATCGAGGGCTACGCGGCGAAGCAGTTCGCGGAGCTGGTGGTCGACAGCGAGGGCACAGATCCGCTGACCGGGGCGTTGAGTCGTGAGGGGTTCTCGCAGGCGATCCGGGAAGTCTTCCCGCCCGCGCACAGCGGCGAGCATGCGCTGAGTCTTGTGCAGATCGTGATCAACCATCTCGATGAGATCGGTGCGAGCATCGGTGAAGCGGCGAAGGACGAGGTCGTCATCAGCACGGTTGTCATGCTGCGGAAGCACTTTGAGCCGCTCGGCGGCGTTGTGTGTCGATTGGCGGATTCGATTTTCTCAGTAGTTCTCCCGGCGGTGGAGCGGGCTGACGCGGTGAATGAGGCGAGCGTCTGCTGCAGTGAGTTTGAGAATCGTCTGCAGCAGTGGGTGCCCGATACGCCTGAGATTCAGGGGATGTGTTCGATCTCGATGGGGGTTGCAGCGGTCGACGACGATTCTCGTGGGGTTCTGAGTAATGCGGATCTGCTTGTGAAAGCGGCGAGCCAAGCGGTTGTGGTCGCGAAGGCGGTTTCCGGTTCAACAGCCCGAGCGTTTGTGCCACGCACAAAGGCCGCCTGAACGGACGCTGAATATTTGCAAATGGCTGCGGGACAGGTTACGCGGGGATCATTTTTCCCAGCGTGCATTTGTCGATTGGGTATTGGTCGCAGAGCGATCTCAATGAGTCGAGAGTGATCGATTCGATCTTCTCGAGCTCGTCTTCGAGTGGCTGGTATTCACCGGTCATGGTCCAAAGGCGTCCGAGGCGCTGCATTCTTCCGCCGGGGCGTTCGGCGGCGACCATTGCTGCGGTGGCCATCTTCGAGCGCAGGCACTCGAGTTCCTCCTGGGTGATGGAGTCCTTGAGTGCTCGGATTTGCTTGAGTGTGACATCCCAGATCGAGTCGAGCTTGTCCGGATCGCCGGAGGCATAGACGAAGTAGTCGCCGGTGCCGTCGAGTCCGTCGTACCCGGCTTGGGCCTCTTCCGCGATGCCGGTTTCGATGAGTGCCCAGTGGAGCTTTGAGTTGTCCATGCCCCCGAGCATTTGTGCGAGTAGTGCTGCTGCGTAGCGTTGGTCGTCGTTGGCCGCGGGTGCCTGTGCGACGCCGATCAGGTATCCTCGGTTGACGCGTTCGTCCTTGAGGGTGAATGTGTCTGCGCCGACCTTGGGCATTTGTGTTTCGCGTTCGCCGACGCTCTGTTGCCAGTCTGCGCAGAGTTCATTGATCTGGGTCACGGCTTGGTCGAAGTCGACTTTTCCTGCGAGAGCGACGACGGTTTTGTCGGCTGCGTAGCGCTGGTTGAAGTAGTCTGCCATCTGGTCACGGCTGAGTGCGGTGATGGATTCCTTTGTGCCGAGGACGCGATGCCCGAGTCCGTGTGTCTGGTAGTGGCGTGCGATAGCTTCCTCGTAGAGCACCCAGAACGGGTTGTCGGCGTACATCGCGATTTCTTCGAGGATGACACCTTTTTCGGTGTCGAAATCGTCCTGGCGGAGCGCGGGGCGCATCATCTTTGCGAGGAGTGTCTGTGCGGAGGAGAAGTGTTCCGGGAGGACACTCGCGTAGAAGCAGGTGAGCTCGCGTGATGTGTAGGCGTTGTTGCTTGCACCCAGATCGTCGAACCCCTGATTGATCTGCTCGGCGGAGAGATCATCGGTGCCTTTGAACATCATGTGTTCGAGGAAGTGGGAGACCCCCATGATCTTGGTTGCTTCGTCGCGTGCGCCTGCTTTGACGAAGAAGCCCGCAGCCGACGAGTGTGCGTCGTCGTCTGTTTCCGCGATGATGGTCATGCCGTTGTCGAGGGTCGTTTGATGATACTGGATGCTCATGCGTTGATCGTAGGGGCGTCCGCGTCGGTGTGTTTGCGGATTGCGTCCACGATTGCACGCGTTGCGGTGAGGGGATCGTCACTGGAACAGACCTCGCTGGAAACCGCGACCCCGGGGCAGTTGATGGCGCTGAGCTGGTGTATGTTGGAGGGGGAGATGCCTGAGATCGCGAGCATCGGGGTTGTGTTGGTTTGATCGTTTTTGAGGTATGACTCGATCAGTGTGAGCCCCGCGAGCGTGGGCTTTGACTTGGTCGTCGAGCTGAATACTGGTCCGAGCCCGCAGGTGTCCGCGCCCTGGTTGATCGCGTCAATCGCGTGTTCGATCGTGGGGCAGGTGCGTCCGATCCAGTGCTTTGGGCCGAGCAGTTCGCGTGCGGCGTCGATGGGGAGGTCGTTCTGGCCGAGGTGGACGCCGTCTGCTTCGACGAGCTTTGCGATGTGGACCCGGTCATTGATCATGACATGCATCCCCAGCGCGTGGGCTTGGTTGGTGATTGCGCCGGCGTGATCGAGCATCTCGGCGTCGGGCATGGATTTTTCGCGGATCTGGATGCATGCCGCGCCGCCCTCGGCCGCGCATTCAATGATTTGCTCTGGTGTGTGGTGCGTGCAGAGTTCACGGGTGATCAGGACGCAGAGCGCCCATTGCGGGCATGGCGGGTGCAGGGCGAGGCAGAGGTCGCGTTCGATGTCATAGATGGCGTAGCGGATCGATTCGAAGGTCGCGCCTGAGACGCCGAGGGATTTGGATGCTTCTTCGATCACACGGAGTGCTTCGGTGGCGCGTTTGGCGGCGGCGCTGATGATGTCACGCATTCCGAGGCGAGCTTGTTCGGCGCTGGTGGTGATTTTTGTGCCGACATCTCCGGCTGTATCCCGAGAGGCGATGAGGGTGTCGGAGGGGATCGGGAGGTTGTCGATCGCGGTGCGGAGTGAGTGGCGTGCGGCTTTGAGGCGTTCTGAGATTGCGGCGTCATTGAGCGCGAATCGGGCGCAATCCTCCATGACACGCATTCCTTCGCGGGTGCGGTTGAGGTTTGCATCGATCATGCGGTGGATAGAATCGTCGAATCGTGGCATTGGAGCCGTCCTGGGGTGGCGAAACATATGCGGTGTGCGCAGAATGGAGTGTCGTGAGCGAACACCCAGATCCATCCTATGGCCTTGAACCACTCCCGGAAGTCCCAGAGTTGCCGGGGAGTGTGCGGATGGGTGAGGATTCCGAGGTTGCTTTGGATATGTTGGCTGCGGATCTCTTCGTGCAGTCCTCGAACTGCGTGTCGAGTTTCGGGCACTTTCATCTCGCGCTTTCGCTGGGGCGTGGTCCTGAGCGTCTGATCATGAAGCTCATGACGGACCCGAAGTACCGATCGATCCCTTGGGATCGGACGCATGTCTGGTCTGTGTCGGAGGGGGTGATCGAGCCGGGGCATCCTGAGCATTCGATGACGCATTGGCGTGAGCTTATCGCGGAGCCCGGCGAGGTCCCGGAGGATCAGCTGCATCCGATTGTGGCGCACCGTCCGGACGGGGCATCGATGTATGAGCGGGAGCTGGTGGAGCACCTGGAATGGCGAGAGCGGGGGCATGATCGTCTGGATTATGTGATTCTGGGTGCTGATGTTGAGGTGCTCAATGGGGTTGAGGACCCGATGAGGGGTCTTGTGGGGATGAACGACGATGAATCGCGGGTGGTGATGACGAGGCGGTTACTCAATGCATCGCGGACGATCGCGGTGGTGGGGGTCGGGCACGAGGGACGGGGTTTGGTCGATGTTGTCCGGGAGGATCATGGCCAAGTTGGGTTATCACCCGATGCCGGGAGCCTGAAGTGGTTCCTTGATGCGTATGCTTGCCGATGCACGGAAGAGGAGCCTCATTGAACAAGCCCAGCGGACAGATCGAACCCAATGAACGCGTGACTTACTCGATCCGTCACGCGGACGAGGACCTGCTTGTGGTTGAGAAGCCGGCGCGGGTGGTCACGCAGCCGGGCGTGGGGCACCAGCACGATACGCTGCTCAACGGCTTGTTTGCGCACTATGGCGATCGGCTGCAGCAGTTGGGTGTTGCGCGAGACTTTGGGCTTGTTCATCGTCTCGATCGTGAGACATCCGGGTTGCTGGCCGTTGCGCTCTCGGCGCGGGCGTATGACGGGATGCGTGCGTTGTTTGAGACGCGGAAGGTCAGCAAGTACTACTGGGCGATTTGTCACAAAGCGCCCAAGGACCCGCAGGGTGTGATCAAGAAGGCGATCGCGGAGCAGGTGAAGCGGAAGGATCGGTATACCTCGATCAAATACGCGAAGATCTCGAACTCTGGCAAGCCCGCGGCGACGGCGTACCGGGTGCTGGCGAGCAATGAGCTTGGTGCGTTGATTGAGGCGAGGCCGGTGACGGGGCGTTTGCATCAGGTTCGTGTGCATCTGGATTTGATCGGGAGTGCTGTTCTGGGTGATCCGCAGTATGGCCCGAACCTTGTTCGGAAGGCGTCCTCGCGGTTGGCGTTGCATGCGCACCGGTTGGTGTTTGATCATCCGATCACGGGTGAGCCGATGGATATCACGACGAAGTTTCCTCGTGATCTCAAGGGCGTGCTGAAGAAGCTGCGCCTGCCGGGTCCTGAGGAAGCGAAAGCTGAACTCGAGGGCTGATCAGTCTTCGATCAACGCCCCGATGAACTCGCGAGCGACGCGATCGGCGAAGAGGAAGCCCTCGTCGCTCAGGGTCCAGCGTTCGCTGTTGGCGTTGCGAATCCAGCCTTGGTCGGCGCACATGATCGCGGCGCGCATGAGTTTCTGTGAGGCGTTGAGCTGGTCTGCGGTTTTCATGACCGAGATCGCGTCTGTGCCCTCGCTCAGTCGGATGGTTGTCATCAGCAGATCCATGAGTTCTCGTCGTGCGTTGGGCGGTTCATGGTCGCAGATGGGGGCGAAACCCTCGTCGTCCTTGTTGAGGTAGTCGTCGAGGCGGGGTGTATTCTTCCAGCGGTGCTGCTGGAAGTGTCCCGAGGCACTCGGCCCGATTGCGAGCCAATCCTGCTGTCGCCAGTATGCGAGGTTGTGCATGCATTGGGCACCGGACTTTGCGTGGTTGGAGACTTCGTAGCGTTCGAACCCGTTGGATCGGAGTGTCGCGATGGTGTGGTCGTACATCTCGGCTTCGAGTTCATCGGGTGCCTGGGTGAACTCGTCGCGCACGAGCCGGGCGGTCATGGCGGTTCCGGGCTCGTAGGTGAGTGCGTAGGCGGAGATGTGTTCGATGGGCATGGAGAGTGCGGTTTGGAGATCGTTGTTGAGGTGCTCGATCGTCTGGCCCGGGATCGCGTAGATGAGATCGAGTGAGCAGCGTTTGATCCCTGCCTGTTGGAGCGTGTTGATGGCGGAGGAGACTTTTTGTGGATCGTGCCACCGTTCCAGCGTTTTGAGGTGTGTCGCGTTGAATGATTGTGCGCCGAGCGAAGCACGGTTCACGGAGCCAGATCTGAGGACATGGGCGAGCTCTTGCGTCACGGTCTCGGGGTTGCACTCAACACTGAACTCCCCCTCGTTGGCATCGATGAGGGACATATCGAAATGGTCGTGGAGCGCGTCGAGGATTTTTGTCCATAGATCGGGTCTGAGAAGGGAGGGGGTCCCGCCTCCGACGAAGATGGTGCACAGGGGCAGTGGGGCGAGCTTTGATTGGGCGATGAGTTCTCGGACCAAACGCGATGCGAACTTCTCCTGACGATCACGCGTATCAACAATGGAGTAGAAGTCGCAATAGTGGCATTTATGTGTGCAGAATGGGATGTGTATATAGAGCGATCGGGGCGTTTGATCGTTGAAATGGGGTGGTTCCCCAGTGAGCGCGTGTTGAAATACCGCCCGGGTTGTCCCGATGGAGCGTTGCTTGAGCAGTGAAAAGGCGGTATTGTCCGCCATAGGGCCTTGCCTCCGTGTCGATTCGTCGCGGGGTGACGCCGGGAAGGATAGGAACGCTTTGGAAGTCGTCTTGATTCGTGTGACGGAAAGTGGTCAGCAGCAGCCCGTGCCTCTGACTCGAGAGAAGACCATCATCGGACGCATGGACGATTGCCATCTCCGTATCCCTATCGCGGGTGTTTCTCGAAAGCACTGCGAGATCGTAGTTGAGGACGGGTCGGTGACGATCAATGACCTTGGGTCGAGCAATGGGACATATGTCAATCAGGATCGTATCGAATCGATCCCGGTCTCGGCGGGTGATCTTTTGTCCGTTGGTGGGCTGGTCTTTGTTGTTTCGGTGAACGGTGAGCCTGAGGACATCGATGCGGGGATCATGTATGAGGATGGTCTGCCCGATGTTGCGGATGCCTCGGCTGCCCCCTCTCCGGTCGCTTCCGCGCCTGAGCCGGCCCCGAAGGCGGTTCCCGCTTCGATCCTGAATGACGATTCCAGCATGATGGACTTCGAGTTCGACTTTGATGATGATGAAGAAGATCAGCCGCCGCTGTGATCAGCGGCGTTCTCTGTGGATCTCATTCAGGCTTTGCCTGCTCCGTGTCTGTCGGTGCGGGCTTGCTGAGTGGGACTCGGATTGTTGTGCCGCATGATTTGCAGCGCACGGTCTTGCCTCTTGCGATCTCAGGGATCGTGAGGACCTTGCGGCAAGTCAGGTTTGGACACATAATTCTGACCAACTTCTGGTCCGTCATCTGGCAACCTCCGGCTCGGTAAGACCATCGGCAAAAATCGTGAAGCTGTTTCTCGGATGCTGTGATAATCCGGTGATTTTCGCGTTTGATTTGTGTTCTGGGCTGACTATCCGCACTTCGTGGGTCTTGGCGAGATGGGTTCTTTGGGTGACCGGCGCTATCGTACTGGCCGATAACCTCGCCGCCGGTTTGGGCGGATTACTCGAAGAGAACGAAGGGCCCAGTTTATGACGGGTGAAGGCGCGAACACCACGGCTGTTGTTGGACTGCAATGGGGCGATGAGGGCAAGGGCAAGCTTGTCGATTTGCTCGCTGGTCGTTTCGATGCGGTGGTGCGTTATAACGGCGGTGCGAATGCTGGGCACTCCGTTGTGGTGGGTGGTGAACGCTACGCGTTGCATCTGGTCCCCTCGGGTATTCTGTCGCCTGGTGTCAAGGCGGTGATCGGGAATGGTGTTGTGGTGGATCCGCAGCGTCTTCTTGAGGAGATCGCGACGCTGAGCGAGCGTGGTGTTGATACCTCGCAGCTGATCATCTCCGATCGTGCGCATGTTGTGATGCCGTATCACAAGGCCGAGGACGAGCTGCGAGAGCAGATACTGAGCGGGTCAGTGCGTGATGACCAGACCCAGAGCAAGGGCGTGATCAACGCGATCGGTACGACGAAGCGTGGGATCGGTCCTGCGTACGCGGACAAGGTTCAGCGTGCGACGGCCGTCCGTGTTTGCGATCTGCTGCGTCCTGAGGTTCTGCGTGAGAAGCTCGAGATGATCTGTTCGATGAAGAACTCGGTCTTTTCGGCGCTGCATCCTGATGGGATTGAGCCGTTTGACGCGTACGAGTTGGCGGATCAGTATGCCGCGCTTGGGCAGCGGCTCGCGCCGATGATCCACGACACGGCGTACCTGCTGGATGATGTGCGCAAGGGCGGCGGGCGGATTCTCTTTGAGGGTGCGAACGCGACGATGCTGGATGTGGATCATGGGACTTACCCGTATGTGACGAGTTCGAATGCGTCGGCGCTTGGGATCGGCGCTGGTTCGGGTGTTCCTCCGCAGTGCATCGATCGGATTATCGGTGTGGTGAAGGCGTACTCGACCCGTGTCGGCGGTGGGCCGATGCCGACGGAGCTGTTCGACGCTACGGGCGACGCGATCCGCGAGCGCGGACGCGAGTTCGGGACGACGACCGGGCGTCCGCGGCGTGTGGGTTGGTTGGATCTCGTCGCGGTGAAGTACGCCGCGATGGTTTCGGGTGCGACGGAGCTGTGCATCACGCTGCTCGATGTGCTTTCCGGGGAACCGGAGCTAAAGCTTGCGACGGGGTATCGGTCGGGCGATCAGATCTCGGATCGGTTTGTTGCGGACGGCTACGCGCTGGACGGTGTGAGCCCGGAGTATGAAACCATGGCGGGCTTTTCCGAAGATATCACCAAGGTCCGCACTTTCGACGAACTCCCAGAGGCTGCTCGGGCGTATTTGGAGCGGATCGAGTCGTTCGTCGGCGTTCGCGTTGGGATCGTTTCTGTCGGTCCTGATCGTGAGCAGACGATCATTCGTTCATGAGCCGGGTTTGGTTGACCAATCAAGAGGTGACGGGTTTTGACGAGTGAAGCCGTGAGTCGAGGGGAGACGGGTGCGTTGCGTTTCGATTCGCCAGAATCGGTGGCGGCGATCACGCGCATCAAGTCGCGGTATCCTGACGCTTGCCCTGAGCGGTTGATCGGGGATGTCGATCCGGCGCGGATCCCGCGGCATGTGGCCGTGATCATGGACGGCAACGGGCGCTGGGCTCAGGAGCGTGGTTTTCCTCGGATCTTTGGTCACCGCAATGGTGCGGCCGCGGTTCGTACGGCGATCGAGACCTGTGCCAAGCTTGGGATTGATGTCCTGACGCTTTATTCTTTCAGCAGCGAGAACTGGTCGCGTCCGAGCGAGGAAGTTCAGGCGCTGATGTCGCTTTGTGTGGATTATTGTGATGGGCAGCGAGAAGCTCTCCGTGATCACAATGTCCGCGTGCGGGTGATTGGACGCCGAGATGGGATGCCGGATGATGTTGTTCGCGCGCTTGAAACGCTCGAGCAGGAAACGGCTGGCTGTACGGGTCTGACGCTGTGTCTTGCGATTAACTACGGCTCTCGGGATGAGATTGTGGACGCGGTGAGATCGATCGCTGAGCGTGTCCGCGCTGGTGCGCTTGATCCGGATTCGATCGATGCGGATCTTGTGTCCGATTCGTTGTATACGCGTGAGCTTCCTGATCCTGATATGCTGATTCGTACGGGTGGGGATCTTCGTGTGAGCAACTATCTGCTGTGGCAGATCAGCTACAGTGAGATTTATGTGACCCGGACATACTGGCCCGAGTTCGATGAGGGCTGTTGGTGCGAGGCGGTTCGTGAGTTTGCCCGCCGTCAGCGTCGGTTTGGCGGGCTCATTGACGACGAGGCGTCATCGGATGATTCTTCTGAGGTCTAACCCTATCGAGTGCCCGTGCTGAAACATCGACTCACATTCGGTCCGATCTTCATCCTGCTTGTCGCGTTGCTCGCGTGGCTTGATGAATGGCTCGATGCCCAGCCCGCGCCCGCGTTTTTGGGTCGTGAGACTTTCCCTCCGGGAGTTGGCGTGTTCGTGGTGGTGGGGGTGCTTGGCGGTATGGGGGCGCGTGAAGTCGCGCGGATCCTTCGAGCCAAGGGGATTGAGATCGGAACCGGGGTTGCGGTGACGGTTCAGCTGCTGGGTCTCCTGGCGGTGGCGTTGACACCATCGGACTCGAACGCCACGATCGGGCTTGCGGCGGGGATGAGCAGCTCGATTCTCGCGTATGTCATCGGTGTGCTTTACGCGGTGCGTGATCGTGATGTGCAGGGTGCGATCGGGATCGGGTCTGGCGTGCTGATGATCCATGTGTATATGGGTTTGATGTTCGGGTTTCTTGTGCTGATCCGACGGGAGCACTCGATCTGGTTGCTTGTCTGGGTGCTGGCGAGTGTGAAGTCGTGCGATATCGGCGCTTACTTTACTGGCACGACGATCGGGAAGCACAAGATGATCCCTTGGCTGAGTCCTGGTAAAACCTGGGAAGGACTCGTTGGCGGTCTGCTGACATCGGGTGGGATCGCTGTGCTGGGGAGTTGGTTGCTTGCGAGGAACGGCATCGGCGCTCCAACACTCGGCGTTTCTGCGGTGATGGGTGTGCTCATGGGTGGGGTTGGTCAGCTTGGTGATCTTGCTGCGAGCCTGCTCAAGCGTGACGCCGGGGTGAAGGACTCGGGGACGAGTCTGCCTGGGTTTGGGGGGGCGATGGATGTCATCGATTCTCCGATATTGGTGGCGCCCCTTGCGTATTGGGGTCTTGAGATCGCATACATTCTGGGGTTCTGGTCCACGACCAGCATCTGAGTGGCTACACTCTTTGTATGAGCGAATCGACAGTTCAGGAGGACTGCATGTCCGTCACCCATCAGTTGCTCGGCGTGTTCCGTGTTGATAAAGAAATAAGCGGGCTCCAGAGCCGGCTCACCTCAGCGGAACGGTTCCTGAAAGAACAGACCCGGAAGCTCGCAGAGATCGGCGCTCAGGCTGAATCCCTGAACGCTCAGATCCGCCAGCTCAAAGCATCCGCGGCGAACGCGGAGGGCGAGAGTGAGCGGATCAAGACGCACATCGACGAGCTCCGTGAGAAGATGAACAACTCAACTTCGAACAAGGAATACAAGGCGCTGCTCAGCGAGGTCAACAACCTCAAAGAGCAGCGTTCGGTCTTTGATGAGCAAGCGCTTGAGCAGATGGAAAAGATCGAAGAGCTCAACACGCAGCTCGGTGAGCTTGAGTCCGCGAAGAGCGAACGCGAGAAGATGCGAGGGGTTGCTGAGAGCGACCGTCAGCAGCGTGCCGATGAGATCGCGGGCAAGCTGGCGGAGCTTCGTGAGAAGCGTGAGCGGCTCGTTGCGGATGTTCCCAAGCATGCACTGAATGTGTATGAGGAGTTGCTCGAATCGCGTGGTGAGGATGCGATGGCCCCGCTGGAGATCATTGATCGGAAGCGGCACGAGTATGTGTGCTCGTCCTCGATGATGTCCGTGCCGGTTGAGGTCGCGGCTTCGCTGATCCAGGGCAAGCTCACGATATCACCGAATGACGGGTGCATTCTCTACCTCACTGAAGAGGATGAAGAAACGCTTTCCGACGCCTTCAAGAAATAAACGGATCGACGAGAGATTGATCTAGAACAAGCCGGAGACCGGATCGGTCGTCGGCTTTTCTTCTGCGCCTGGCGCGAGCGGTGGGAGTCCGAGCTGATCGCAGGCGCGCTGGGTGATCATGCGTCCGCGCCGGGTGCGAGCGAGGAAGCCGAGCTGAAGCAGGTACGGCTCGACCACATCTTCGAGTGTGCCGGCGTCCTCATTGAGGGTTGCTGCGACCGCTTCGAGCCCGACGGGGCCGCCGTCGTAGACACTTCGGATTGTTTTGAGATAGCTGCGGTCGAGTTCGTCGAGCCCCAGGGCATCGACGCCTTCGAGTGCGAGCGCGTCGTCGACGATCTGTGTCGAGATTTCGCCGTTCGCTCGGACGACTGCGAAGTCTCGGACTCGCCGGAGGAGTCTGTTCGCGATGCGTGGGGTGCCTCGTGATCGAGATGCGATTCGCCCGAGCGAGTCAGAGTCGCATGTGCCCATGGAGAGCAACGACGCGGATCGCGTGAGGATATGGACGAGGTCGTGGTGCTCGTAGAAACGCAGGTGGTGTGTGATGCCGAAGCGTGAACGCATGGGCGACGAAAGAAGGCCTGCTCGCGTTGTTGCACCGATGAGGGTGAACGGGGCACACATGATCTGGACCGTTCGTGCGTTGAGTCCCGTATCGACTGGTACATCGATTTTGAAGTCTTCCATCGCGGGGTAGACGAACTCTTCGACGGCGATGGGGAGGCGATGGATCTCATCGATGAAGAGTACATCGCCTGGCTGGAGGCGGGTGAGCACGGCGACGAGATCGGTGCCGCGTGCGAGCGCTGGGCCTGAGGTGATATGTACCTTCGTGCCCAGTTCTGCCCCGATCACATGCGCGAGCGTTGTTTTTCCGAGCCCGGGTGGTCCGTGGAGGAGGACATGCTCGAGGTGTTCGCGTGACTCGGTATCGTCCTTCTGGGCTTGGCGAGATTTGACCGCTTCGATGGCGATGAGCAGGCGTTCGATGAGTTCGGGTTGGCCGATATACTCGTCGATCGATTGGGGCCTGAGCGCCCAGTTCTTGTGCTCTTCCGCGGGTGAGGCGGTGGGTGCGATGATGCGTTCGGTCGCCATGTGATGAGTCTATCGGGTCTTGGTCGGGTCTGCCGTGAAAACGACCTGTTCTTGGGTGTTTCCGCGCACGAAAAAGGGAGGCGTGTGCCTCCCTTCGGTGTTGGTGTCTGGGTAGGGTTACTCGGCTGCTGCCGTGGTATCGGATTCTTCGTCGTTCTCGAAGAGTTCGCCTTCACGCGGGAGCAGATCGGGAGCGTTTGCGAGGTTGTAGGCGACGATGGCCGCGTTTGTCGCGGATTGCATCAGGTATTCCTCGATGGCGAGATCGAGTCGGTCGTTCTGGGTGTGCCAGCCGTACTGGTAATCGGCACGCCCGACCTCATCCCAGAAGAAGCCCGGGACGCCTGCGCGGTTGAACGCTGCGTGGTCGGACCCGCCGTGCGTGTCGATTTTGTCCCCCGTCGGTCGGATGTTGACATTGAGGTGCTCGCCGTCGGTTTCGGAGTAGAAGACCCCGTTGATTGGGGCGGTTGCGGCTGCGAGGTATTCGACCATGAAATCTGCGGCGGGGATGCCGCCTTCGTAGTTCGTTCCACCGTCGTCGACGAACGCTGCGGAGATGTTCGCGAGTTCTTCTTCCGAGAGTGATTCGATGTAGGCCTTGGACCCGAGGAGCCCTTGTTCTTCACCTCCCCAGAGTGCGAAGCGGATGGTGCGCTTTGGCTGGGCGCCGACAGCGCCGAGGATGCGTGCGGCCTCGATTGTGACCGCTGTCCCGGTGCCGTTATCCACGGTGCCCTGCGACCCTGGGCCGTTCCATGAGTCCATGTGTGCCGAGATGATGACGACTTCTTCGGGCTTTTCTGTGCCGGGGATTTCAGCGATGACATTGTAAACGGGGAATGGGCCGGCGCTGAGGTTGTTCTGGAGGTCGAACTCGACGATAAGGTCGACGCCTTCCATTGTGCGTGTCGCGAGGAAGTCGTAGTCGCTCTGGCGTACATTGACCTCGACATCTTCGGGGTAGTCTTCGAGTTTGCGCTCGCGCCACTTGTTTGATGAGGTTGTCCAGACGCGTTCGTCCTTGGAACTCGAGATGAATCCGAGCGGGTACTCCGCGAGGACATGGGCCATCACCGCCTGCATGGTGTCGTCTTCGGTTTGCTCTTCCTGTGCTGCGGCTGCGGTTGCGCGTGCGAACTCGAGGGCAAACTCGTTGCCTGAGGCGGCGCGGGAGACGCCTGTTGCGTTGTCGCCGTCGATGTTGAGCTCGATGTTCGAGGTGCCCATGTCGTGCTTCCACTGGAAGGTGACGGTGTTGCCGTTCTTCTCGATGTTTGAGATCGGGCCCTCGGAGAAGTTCTGGATGGACATCGATCCGGTGGGTTCGTCGCCGTCCATATTGAGTGTGAGTGTTGCGGGGACCTGGGATCCGTGGTAGTCGAATGACCCTTCCCATGCGTACGGATCGACCTCCGCGTTTTCCGCTTGCGTTGGGTTCATGATCTCATCGAGATTGCTGCGGATGTCGTGGCGTTGATCCATGCGTTCACGCATCAGGAAGCCTGTGGAGCGAACACCGCCTCGGCCGCCGTAGTTGGGTTGTATGAGTACCCATGCGTCTGCGTAGTCGCCCTTGTTCTGTTCGTATTCATCGAGCGTGGAGGGGAGGAACATGGTTGGCCCTTGTTCCGTGCCGTCTGTGCCCGGTGCCCATGCCAGGGTCGTGAACTCCATGGACCGAACCTCGCGGGGCTCTGCATTTCGGCGTCGGCTGGTCTTCATGAGCACGCGTCCGGAGGACGGGCCTCGATCAAAGCGGGTTTCGACCTCGCCCCATTTGTGAAGATGGGCGTTTGAGAGCCCGTAGGTTTCGAAGAGGTCGCGTGCCCAGCGCTGGGATTGTTCGAGCGATGTGGAGCCGGTGAGTCGTGGGCCGAAGGTTTCGCACATCTCGGTGAGGGTGGCCATGACCTGAGAGTTGTTCTTGCCCTCGCTGATGATCGCTTCGATTGTTTCCGGGTCACCCATCTCGATCTGTGGGATGGGGGCCTGCTCGCCGTCGATGATGGCGTAGCCCTGGGGTTCTTCTTCGGTCACGCGGGTCTGGCTTGAGGTGCAGGCACCGAGAGACATGCAGGTGCCGGCGAGCGACAAGACAAGATAGCGATTGAGCTTGGACATCGTTGAAACTCCTCGGAGGATAAAGATTGCGCAATGGGCGAGTGCCCGTTTGAGCATATACCAACACGAGGGGATGTCGTTGCTGCCTGAGCTTGGTTTTCTGCAAGAGAATGGGGAATCGTTCTCGGGGCTTACTCGAGGGGGAGGCCCTTCTTCTGCCACAGGTTGACCAGTCGTTCAACCTCGATGGGCTCCCAGATCCGTTCGTTGCTCAGGCGCACACGGAGGAGTTCACCCTTCCCGTTGTACAAGCTGACCGTGGGGGGGGTGTTGGGAGAAGTCTTGGTCGTGATTCGGACCATTCCGGGTGACTCTTCGGGGTGTTCGACGAGGTCCCAGCGGAGGGTGATCGCACCCGCGGAGCTGTTGTATGCGTAGGAGGCGTAGTCGCCGGGTTCTGCGTGCTTGGCGAGCAGGGGGCTGATGAGGTAGCTGAGCGCCTGCGAGATGTATCCATCGCCCTGAATCAGGGGTGAGGTCTTTGTGGGTGCAGACCCGCTTGAATCGGTCAATACGACCAGGTTCTTCTTTGATCTTGCTCCGGTGATGGTTGAGGTGCTCTGTTCACCGCCCTGGCGGAGGGACATTTTGATGGTCCAGGATTCCTCTTCGCCATCGATCGATGTATAAAAGGTTGCACGCGTGTCGACTCGGAGGTCTTCTTCGATGGCCATGGCGTCGATCTGCACGAGATACCCCATGGTTTGATCGTCCTCGGTCCATTTATTGCGTGGTTTTTCGGTCAGGTCACCCTTGAAGCCGGCCCATGATCGGGTTCGGCGGTAGCCATATTCGGTCGCGTCCATGTCGTCGCCGGTGACGGCGGGCAGATACAGGCGTTCCCATCGATCGTTTGATTTGCGGGTCGTGACCGCCTGGATTTCCTCTGGCGAGCGGAGATCGAGGAAGTCGAGCATCTTGCGTATGGCAGCCGCGCGTAGGACATCCTTATCTGTGGGGTTTCCGAGATCCATGGTTGCGACGGTGTTTTCGTACATCACTCGGCATCGATCGAAGTCTCGATAGAGCGTTGTGAGGTCGAAAATGATGAATCGCTGGGGTTGGGTCTGGAAGATCGTCATGCCTCGGACGGAGTCTGGCTTGCCGTTCGTGCCGGGCATGCGGACATAGAAGCGTTGTCCGGACCAGAGTTTGATTTTGAGGTTCTTTTCGTGCTCGATGATGGCGCCCGTGGAGGAGTTTCCGAAGCGTGTGAGCTGTTTGATGATGCTTTGTGCGACTTGCTCGAGGGAGAGGTCTCTATTGGTCGTCTGCTGCTCTTTGATGATCATGACGCCGATTTTGTCGGGGAACCCGACGCCGACGCTCGTGTTGGTGCCGAAGCTTGTTGTTTCGGAGACAGCGCCTTTGGGGAGCATGATGCTGAGGTCGAGGGCGTCGATTCGAACCGGATCGGGTTCAAAGTCAGTTGTTGTGGGGCTCGCGGGTGCTGTCTGGGCGAATGACTGGAGGGTCATCAGGGAGATCGTCAGTAGGGCGAAGCATCGGGTGATTCGAGTAGCGTTCCGCATGGTTGGGTTCCCGTTTGAGCGTTTGGGCGGTGGTTCTTGAGAGTCTATCGGGCACATCGGCACGATCCCATCGGTGAGTCTGGGCAGAAAACTTGGTCTTGATAGGGTTTACGGATTGACTCGGCGACGGTTCGGACTACGCTTCCCTCCCGCCTGATCTCTTCGGGCGGAAGTGTTTGTGCCTTCACACTCAAGGCGAATGTGAATGCGGGCGAGTGTCCGCATCGAACCTGAGTGGGCTCGAGCGTGATTGGGTCGGGTTTTCCGACCGGAAACAGGAGTATCGGCCATGTCGATCAACCGTATTCGTATTCGTATGGAAGCTTACGACCATATCGCCCTCGACGCTTCGGCGCGTGACATCGTTGATCACGCGAAGCGCACAAACGCCAAAGTGAAGGGTCCGATCCCGCTGCCCACTCGCATCGAGCGTTACACCGTTCTGCGTGGTCCGTTCGTTGACAAGAAATCTCGTGAGCAGTTCGAGATCCGTACCCATAAGCGGATTATTGATATCCACGAACCCAACAACCGCACTGTCGAGGCCCTCAACCGCCTCGTCGTCCCCGCGGGTGTGTTCGTCAAGATCAAGGCATAACAGTACTTCAACACAGGTCTACCTCGGATGGGGTGGGCCTGTTTTTCGTTGATTTTCACCCTGAAAAGACTTCCTCTGTCCCTGAGACATGAAGCGGTTCCCACCCGAAGTGGGGATGAGGATACAGACATGACCGCACCCAGCAAATCAGCACACCTGCTTGGCCAGAAAATCGGGATGACCCGTGTTTATGACGAAAAGGGCGTTTCGTCGCCAGTGACCGTCATCAAGATTGACCCGAACACCGTGACGCAGATCCGCACCCCTGAAAAAGACGGGTACAGCGCGGTCCAGGTCGGTGCCGGCGACATCAAGGCACGCAACTCGACGATGCCCTTGATCGGTCACGATGCGAAGGCCGGAGTGGCTCCTCGCCGCAAGCATGCTGAGTTCCGTGTCGAAGACGGCAACGAGTCCAACTGGGAGCTCGGGCAGACCCTTACGGTCAGCGAGTTTGATGAGGTCAAGTTCGTCGATGTGATCGGCATCAGCAAGGGTAAGGGCTTCGCGGGTGGTATGAAGCGTTGGGGCTTTAAGGGCCAGCTCGCTTCTCACGGTGTCGAGCGGAAGCATCGTTCGCCCGGTTCGATCGGCGGTCACGGCAACAATGCCGGTAAGTCGGGTCGTATCAAGAAGGGTAAGAAAATGGCAGGTCACCTGGGCAGCAAGCGGATCACGGTCCGTTCTTTGGATGTTGTTGGGGTGGATGCTGACAAGAATCTGATTCTGGTAAAGGGTCCGGTTCCTGGGCACAACAACGCTTGGGTCGAAGTTCGTCCCGCAACGCGTCTCTATCGCTCGAAAGCGTCGAGAGCGTAAAAGCTTTTTGTTTGTGAGTTGATTGAAGGTAACGAGGGGGGAATAATCCCTGCTCACAGGTTCGGCAGGTCGATTGATCGAAACCGTCGAGCATAACAAGTCATTGTCCCCGGCGGTTTGCCGGGATCACAATGCCGAGTCAAACCTGCGTTCCTGAGCGCCGCGAAGCGGTGGTCCCCAAGCGAAAGCAACAGGGCAATACTCAGAACCGGGTAAGGCGTAATGGGCCGGACGAGAGTCCGGGTGGTCCGTGAGGCGTGAGGCGAGGTAAAGACCTATGGATGTCCCCGTCTATTCAATGAGCGGCGAAGCTGCCGGCACTCTGTCTGTCGACGAGATCGCGCTCGGTGAGACTGTCAACGCAGATCTTCTGAAGCAGGCGTTCGTGATGTATCACGCGAACCGTCGTCAGGGTTCTGCACGCACGAAAAATCGTACGGCGACAGCCTACACCACGAAGAAGATGTACAAGCAGAAGGGTACCGGGCGTGCGCGTCACGGTGACAAGGGTGCGAACCTGTTCCGTGGCGGTGGTCACGCGAAGCAGAAGACGCGTACTCGTGAGGACTATCACAAGTCCATGCCCAAGAAGATGCGTCGCAAGGCGAATCGCAATGCTCTGCTTGCCAAGCTCTTGGATAATGAAGTCCGGGTGATCGATGGTCTGAGCTTTGACTCGCCACGCACCAAGGAGTTCGTGGGCTTCCTTGATGCACTCAAGGTTGACCGCTCTACCCTCGTGGCGCTTTCGGGTGACGCAGAGAAGAGCAAGAACGCTCGTCTGAGTGCTCGCAATGTCGATGGTGTGCAGATCTGCCGTGCGGATCAGCTCAATGCCTTCGAGATGCTTAACAATCGCTACCTGGTGATCGATAAGAGCGAGCTTGAAGCTTGGCTCGCCGGTCCCAGCTCGCACACGGGTAAGACCGTTGCAGGGGAGGCGTAAGTCATGCTTGAACCTCACTACATCCTCCGCAAGCCGCTTCTCACTGAGAAGAGCACGGCGCAGATGGAATCAGAGAATGTGTACACCTTCGAGGTTGATCGTCGGGCGACGAAGGACGACATCAAGTCGGCCGTCGAGCAGGCGTTCAGCGTGAAGGTTGAGAAGGTAACCACGCAGGTCCGTAAGGGCGGCTCACGCCGTTTCCGCTACGGGACGGTTGCTGAGAATAGTTGGAAGCGTGCGATCGTGAAGGTCGCTGAAGGTCAGTCGATCGAGCTCTTCTGAGCCGGTCCGTATAAGGAAGGACTGCAGATATGGGCATCCGTGTCTACAAACCAACAAGTGCGGGCCGCCGGAACGCTTCGGTCAACCTCAATGAGGAAGTGACCAAGAAGTCCCCGGAGAAGAGCCTGCTCTCGCCGCGTCCTCGTAAGGGCGGGCGGAACAGCCAGGGCAAGATCACCGTTCGCGGTCGTGGCGGTGGTGCCAAGCGTATGTACCGTCAGATCGACTTCAAGCGTCGTGATCGTGACGGGATCGAGGGCGAGGTTGTCGGGATCGAGTACGATCCGAACCGGACCTGCCACATCGCGTTGATTGAATACAGCGACGGCGTCAAGCGCTACATCCTCGCCCCCAAGGGCCTGACGGACGGCGACACGGTCGTTTCGTCTGCGGATGAGGCGATCGAGCCCACGGTTGGTTCGATGATGCCGCTGCGTTTTATCCCGGCTGGTATGAATGTTCACTGCGTTGAGCTTCTCCCCGGTGCGGGTGGCAAGCTCTGCCGGAGTGCTGGTTCGTCGGCTCGCCTGACGAATAAGGAAGGCAAGTACGCGACACTCGTGATGCCATCTGGCGAAACGCGTCGCGTGCTGATTGACTGCCGTGCAGTTGTGGGGCAGATTGGTAATACCGATCATCAGAACCGTCGTTTGGGCAAGGCAGGCATCAGCCGCCACTTGGGTCGTCGTCCGAAGACCCGTGGTGTTGCGATGAGCCACCATGCTCACCCGATGGGTGGTGGTGACGGTCGTAGTAAGGGTGGTCGTGCCCCTGTGAACAAGGCTGGTACGCCCGCGAAGGGTGGCGGTACGCGTGACCGCAGCAAGCCCTCGCAGGATCTGATCATCCGTCGTCGTAAGAGCAAGCGTTACGGTCAGCTGAAGTAAGGCATCGAGGAGTATTGATATGGGACGCAGTCTGAAAAAAGGCCCGTATGTCGTCGAGAGCCTTTACAAGAAGGTGATGAAGCAGTCCGAGTCGGGTGAGAACAAGCCCATCAAGACCTGGGCTCGCGCATGCACGATCGTGCCTGAGTTCGTTGGTTACACCTTCCAGGTGCACAACGGTCGCGCCTTCCTCGATGTTTTCGTTACAGAAGACATGGTGGGGCACAAGCTCGGTGAGTTTGCGAATACGCGTACTTTCCGTGGTCACACGAACAAGAAGGAAGGTCTGAAGTCCGGACGCTGATGCGTTCATGACTCAGAAGGAAGGAAGAAGCCGTGCGACTTCGAGCCAAAGAACTGAAAAAGCGTGCTGATGATGCGGGCGTGAGCGTAGAGCAGCTCGCGGACGCCGTGAGCCGTGATGGCCTGAGCGGCGACGCTGCCGTCAAGGCCGTGAAGAACTGGCTGGGCGGCAAGGGTACTCCCCGCTGCACCCGGTCTGATATTGAGGCGATGGCGACAGCGGTCGGGTGTCTCTCGCGAGAAATCGCGACATTCACCACGATGGTCCGCAACCATCGCGGTAGCCCCAAGAAGGCGATCCTTGTCGCGGACATGATCCGTGGCAAGAGCTTCGAGGATGCGAACAACATGCTCGCATTTTCCACCAAGCGTGCGGCGGTGAACTTCCGCAAGGCATTGATGGCCGCGGCAGCCGACGCTGAGCAGCTCGGCGCTGATCCAAGCAATGTCTTCGTGAGTGAGGTCACTGTTGACCGTGGTACGCACATCAAGCGTTTCCGTCCGAAGGATCGCGGGCGTGCTCACCCGATCATCAAGCGCACGAGCCACATTACTCTGTCACTTCAGGAGCGTAACTAATGGGACAGAAGTCACACCCATTCGGATTCCGACTCGGCGTCACTGAAGCGCACCGCAGCCGCTGGTACGCTCCCAAGGCGCTCTACGGCGAGCTCCTTGTCGAAGACGAGAAGATCCGCAAGTATCTCGATAACCGCCTGAACCGTACGCCCCCGAACGCGTTCGTTTCGGACATTCATATTGAGCGTACGCGTGAAGAGCTCAAGGTCATCATCCGCACGGCCCGTCCCGGCCTGGTCATCGGCCCCAAGGGTGCCGAGGTTGATCGGATGACCGAAGAGCTTCAGTACATGACCGGTCGTAAGGTCTCGATCTCGATCATCGAGATTCGTGAGCCGGACATGGATGCGCAGCTCGTCGCGGAGAATGTCGCCGAGCAACTCAAGAAGCGGATGGGTTTCCGTCGCGTCGTCAAGATGCGGAGCGAATCCGTGATGCAGGCGGGTGCCAAGGGTGTCAAGATCCAGATCGCGGGTCGCCTCGGTGGTGCAGAAATGTCCCGCACGATGGATGTCCGTCTCGGGGCACTGCCGCTCTCGACGCTTCAGGCGAATATCAACTACGGTTTCGCTGAGAGCTTGACATCCTACGGGATCATCGGCGTGAAGGTATGGATCTACAAGGGTCCGTACTCGAGCGAACAGGAAGAAAACCAGTCAAACGCAGCGGGCGCTCAGGCGCGTGCTCGTGGTCGCCGCTAAGCGGTACTGATTAGTCAGCAGTTACGGAAGGGATTGCACGAATGCCTCCTTATAAGATTCCCAAGCGAGTCAAGCACCGCAAAGAGTTCCGCCGGGTCCGTGATCGCAAGGCGACCAAGGGCAACTATGTCGCTTTCGGTGAGTTCGGTCTGCAGGCCCTTGAGCCCTGCTGGCTCAAGAGCAACTGCATCGAAGCCGGGCGTGTGACATGTCAGCACTACCTCAAGCGTGAGGGCAAGCTGTTCATCCGCGTGTTCCCGGATAAGCCCATCTCCAAGAAGCCCCTCGAAACTCGAATGGGTAAGGGTAAGGCGGATGTGGATTACTGGGCTGCCCGCGTGAAGCCTGGCACGATCCTTTATGAGCTCGCAGGCGTGAGCGAGGCCCGTGCGCGTGGCGCGTTCTTCCGAGTTGCAATGAAGATGCCCGTCAAGTGCCGCATGGTCGGCCGACGAGTCGAGGCGTAAGGAGCGAACGATGACCGGTGCAGAAGTACGCAAACTCAGTGACGAAGAAATCACGGTCGAGCTCGCCAACCTTCGTGGCAAGCTGCTCGCTCTGAAGAATAAGGGCGTGAGTGAAAAGATCGAAGACACCTCGCAGTTTGGGAAGATCCGCAAGGATGTAGCCCGCCTGCTGACAGAGCAGACGGCCCGGGCCGCGAGCTAAGGCGCTCACAGGAGAACGCAATGAGCGATACAGAACTCAAAGGTGCAAAGGTTGGCGTAGTCGAGAGCGATGCGCGGGACAAGTCCCGTAAGGTCGTGATCCACTACAAGGCAAAGCACCCGAAATACGGCAAGTTTGTGAGCAAGCGGACAGTGCTGCATGTTCACGATGAGAACAACGAGTCCGCGATGGGCGATGTGGTTGAGATCGTGCAGTGCCGCCCGATCAGTAAGACCAAGAGCTGGAAGCTCAATCGTATCGTGGAGAAGCGTGCCGACTGATTGGGGCAACCCAATCGTTGGGCGAATCGGAAGATCGCACACGCGAGCAAGCGTGAGACAAGGCAGGGCAAGCAATGCTCCAGCAAGAATCAAGATGTGAAGTGGCGGACAACTCTGGCGGTAAGATCGCCTATGTCATCCGCGTCTACGGCGGTTCAACCCGTCGCGACGGTCAGACCCGTCGTCAGGCGTACCTTGGTGACAAGGTCCTGGTCAGCATCAAGAAGGCGCTCCCGGGCGCTGATGTGAAGACGGGCGAGATGTACAAGGCCGTCGTTGTTCGTACCGCACGGAATACGCGTCGTAAGGACGGCTCGTATGTGAAGTTCGATTCGTCCGCGGTCGTGCTCATTAACGACGACGGCAACCCGAAGGGCACCCGCATCTTCGGCCCGGTCGCTCGTGAGCTCCGTGAGCGCAAGTACATGAAGATCATCTCCCTTGCACCGGAGGTCGTGTGATGCCAAAGCATATTCGAAAAGGCGATCAGGTCATTGTGACCTCGGGCGATAACAAGGGCGCGATCGGTGAGATCACCGAGGTGCTCACGAAGTCGGACCAGGTCATTGTCAAGGGTGTCAACATGCGGACCAAGCACCTCCGTCGTTCGCAGCTCAACCCGCAGGGTGGGACTGTCACGATCGAGGCGCCGATCCACATCTCGAATGTTTCCCCCGTCGTTGATGGCAAGCCATCTCGGGTTCGCTTTGAGACCAAGGATGGCGTGAAATCTCGCGTCGCGGTTCGTGGTGGGAAATCACTCGGGCAGGTCGGGCGTGCCCGGGGCTGAGCTGAGATCCGCGTAGATATACAAGAGTCGACTCATGAGGGCGTCTTCCGGATGGAAACCGGGGACAATCAGGCCCAGAAGAAGGCAGAGTGATGGCGAAGAAAGACAAGTTTGATCAAGCAGTGATCGATGAGGCAATGGCGTCCAACACGCCTCGTCTCCAGACAACCTTCGAGCAGGAAGTACTCCCGAAGCTGACTTCGGAGTTCGGTATCGCGAATCGCAACGCGATGCCCAAGCTCGAGAAGGTCACGATCAATGTGAATGTCGGTCGCCACCTGGATGGGACGAAGGTTCCGACCAATGTCCGCGAAGCCGTGATTCACACGCTGACGACGATCTCGGGTCAGAAGCCTGTCGCGATCGCTGCGAAGAAGTCCGTTTCGAACTTTAAGGTTCGTGAGGGATATGAGACAGCATTCAAGGTGACGCTCCGTCGTGATCGGATGTGGCACTTTGTTGATCGCCTGTTCAACCTGGCCGCGCCTCGTATCAAGGACTTCCGTGGTCTCAACGACAAAGCGTTCGATCGTCAGGGCAGCTACTCGATGGGGCTGACTGAGCAGGGTGTGTTCCCTGAGATCAACATGGCGGAGCAGAGCTTCACCCACGGTATGAACATCAATTTCAGCTTCAGCAACTCGAACCCCGAGCTGAGCAAGTTCGTGCTCGCGGAACTCGGACTGCCGTTCAAGAAGCCGGCGAAGAACAAGAAGAACTGAGCACGGGCAAAGGATTAAGCAGATATGGCCACCAAAGCACAAGTCGCCAAAAGCAAGCGTACCCCAAAGTACTCGTCCCGCATTGTTCGCCGTTGCGAGCTCACGGGTCGTTCGCGGGGTGTGTACCGCAAGTTCCGAATCAGCCGCATCATGCTCCGCAAGCTCGCGCTCGAGGGCAAGATCCCCGGGATGCGTAAGGCCAGCTGGTAAATCGGAATGAGACCGGTAGGAAACAACGCCCCCTGCAGAATCATCGGGGCAGAACGAAACACCCAGGCCATGAGTGCCTGCAAAGAGTACGCAAGGACAAAGGTAGGTCCCCATGTCGATCAGTGATCCAGTCGCAGACATGCTCACCCGCATCCGCAACGCAACGCGGAACCGCTCCAAGAGCGTTGTTGTGCTGAACAACAAGGTGTGCCGCGGTGTCGCGGAAACCCTCAAGAGTGAGGGGTACATCAACGGGTACGAAGTCGTTGAAGACAACAAGCAGGGCACGATCCATGTGGACCTGAAGTACGGGCCGCGTGGCGAGGTGCTGATCCATGAGATCAAGCGCATGAGCAAGCCCGGCTGCCGTGTATACAAGAAGGTCGGCGAGATCCCCGCGCCCATGCAGGGGCTCGGCATCTCGATCGTCTCCACAAGCAGCGGCGTGCTCTCGGATCGTCAGGCCCGCGAGAAGGGTGTTGGTGGAGAGCTTCTCTGCACCGTGCTCTGAATGACCCAAGGAATGATTTAACGGGTGAGAGTTTCACCCACATCTGCGATTGGAATCCCCGGCTTCGGTCGGACGACGAGGACAGTCGGAAAGGAACGCGAACATGTCGCGAATCGGTAAAAAGCCCATCTCGGTGCCCGGCAATGTGAAGGTCAACCTGAGCGAGAATAGCATCTCGATCGAGGGACCCAAGGGCACGCTGTCGTACGATTTCCGCCCGGAAGTCGATGTCTCCTTCGATGAGGGTGACAAGAGCATCTCCGTCAGCATGGACGAGAAGCTGATCCAGGCGAAGCGTTCCAACAATGCATACTGGGGCACAACTCGTGCGTTGATCAATAACATGATCAAGGGCGTCACCGACGGGTACGAGAAGAAGCTCCAGGTCGTCGGTGTTGGTTGGACTGCTACCGTGAACGGCAATAAGCTCGCGCTCAAGGTCGGGTACGCGAACATCATCGAGATGCCGATCCCCGAGGGACTCACGGTGACCGCTGACAAGCAGATCATCACGGTGAGCGGCGCAGATAAGCAAGCGGTGGGGCACTTTGCCGCATCGACCCGTGCGAAGCGGAAGCCCGAGCCGTACAACGGCAAGGGTATCAAGTACCTCGACGAGGTCATCATGCGTAAGCAGGGCAAGGCGTTCGGTAAGTAAACCAAGAGTAACGCACTGAGCGGATCGGGTTACCCGATCCACACGAGGTGATCAAGATGAATAAGAACAAACTCAAGGACGCACGCCGAGCCCGCCGCCGCATCGGCATCCGCAAGCGCATCGCAGGCACCCCCGAGCGTCCTCGTCTGGCGGTCTACCGCTCCCTGAATCATGTGTACGCTCAGGTCATCGATGATCTGGCGGGCAAGACCCTTCTGAGCGCTTCGACGCGTGATAAGGGTGTGAAGATTGAAGGAGCTTCCGGCAACTGTGACGCGGCCAAGAGTGCCGGGTCCCTTCTCGCCGAGCGTGCCAAGGAAGCGGGCATCACCGATGTGGTGTTCGATCGTGGCGGTTTTAAGTATCACGGGCGGATCAAGGCGTTCGCTGACGCGGCACGCGACGGTGGTCTGAAGTTCTAACGGAACGATTCTGAAAGAGACAGCAACTATGGCTGAAATCCTCGACGAAAGCACGAATCTCGAGTCGCATACCGTCGGCATCTACCGCACCGCAGCAACGGTCAAGGGTGGGCGTCGATTCAGCTTCGGCGCACTCGTTGTCGTCGGCGACCGACGCGGCAAGGTGGGCTACGGGTACGCCAAGTCCCCCGAAGTACCGACCGCGATTGAAAAAGCGCAGAAGCGTGCTCGACAGTCACTTGTCACGGTGCCGATGGCCGGGACGACCTTCCCTCATGAGATCGAGGGCCGCGCGTGTGCAAGCACCGTCCGGCTCATGCCCGCATCGCCGGGTACCGGTGTGGTCGCTGGCGGTACAGTCCGTGCGGTGATGGAAATCGCTGGCATCTCGGATTGTCTGACCAAGTGCACCGGTTCGACCAGCAAGCTCAACACGGTTCGCGCCGTCATCGACGGGCTCACCAAGCTCCGCACGCGTGAGCAGATCGCCGAGCTGCGTGGTGTTGAGATCACCACCTCGGACATCGAAGAGCGGATCGAACGCGGTAGCAAGTTCATGCCTTCGAAGGTTGAGGGCGAAAAGATGGCAGCTCCTGTGAACACCGTCGGCCAAGACCGAGGTGGACGCGGTGGGCGAGGTGGTCGCGGCGGACGCGGCGGTGGGCGTGGTGGTCGCGGTGGCGATCGTGGCGCACCCGCACAGGCGCCGGCTTCCGCTCCCGCAGGTGATGCACCAGCGGCAGCAAAGCCCGAGGGCGGCGAATCCACTGAGTCCAAAGAGAGCTGATCAAACACAAGCACACCTAACCGGGAGTCATCGGCCATGATGATCCATGAAGTTACCGCGATGGCGGGCAAGTACAAGAAGCGCAAGCGGGTCGGACGAGGCGTCGGCTCGGGCAACGGTAAGACTGCTGGCCGCGGGCAGAAGGGTGCTGGTGCACGCCAGGGTCACTCCAAGCTCTACCAGTTTGAGGGTGGCCAGATGCCGTTCTTCCGTCGCATGCCCAAGTTCGGGTTCACCAACGCGAAGTTCAAGACCCAGTTCTGGATTGTCAACCTCAGCGCCATCGTTGAGCACGACGACTTCAAGAACGGTGGCGATGTCAGCTCCGAGACCCTCGTCAAGGCGGGTCTGGTGCGTGACACCTCCCGTGACCTGAAGATTCTGGGTGGGCTGGCCGACGGTGAGGATACGCTCGGCGTCAAGCTGAATGTGACCGCGAACCGCGTGACCGATTCGGCTCGCAAGCTCATCACCGATGCTGGTGGCAGCGTTACTGAGACAGGCACACGCCGCGACAAGGTCCGTGGGATCGATCGCAACTCAGACGATCGCGCTCCCAAGAACCTGACGAAGAAGCTGAAGAGCCAGGAATGGCATCGGAAGCGTTCCGAGGCATTCGCACGCGGCGAGGTTCTCAAGAAGAAATGAGCTCAACGCTCGGGTCCGTGATCCGAGAAGGTGAGAATGTGTTGTGATTCAAGACGCCGTGACCGATCGCTTGATGGCGGGGCCTACGATCCCCCCAAGGTATCGGTCACGGCGTTTTCATTGATGATCGCGGCGAACGGCGCGCCGTGCCGACGGACGCAGGACCAGGCGGAGTACTGACAGGATGCTGATCAAAACCATCATCAATGTCTTCAGGATCGAGGAGCTTCGGAAGAAGATCCTTTTCACGATTGGGATGCTCGCGGTCTACCGCATCGGCTTCTGGATCCCGGTTCCTGGTGTAGATCAGAGTGCGCTGACCCAGTTCTTCGAGGCACAGGCCGCCTCTGGCGGTGCCGCGGGCAAGGTCATGCAGTATGTCGCGATTTTCTCAGGCGGATCGTTTGGTCAATCCACGATCTTCGGTCTGGGGATCATGCCGTACATCACGGCCGCCATTATCTTCCAGCTCTTTCAATCCGTTTCGCCTCAGCTCAAGAAGCTGAAGGAGGAGGGGCCCACGGGTTTCGCGAAGATTCAGGAATGGACCCGTTATGTGACGGTGGGGCTGTGTGTAGTTCAGGCGGTCGGGTGGCTCTCGTTTATCACCAAGTCTCAGCTTGTCTATGGCGAGTGGTCATCGAATCCGCTGTGGTGGGTCATGGCTGTCACCGCGCTCACCGCGGGCACGATTTTCCTGATGTGGCTCGGCGAGCAGATCGACCGGTTCGGTATCGGTAACGGTGTCTCATTGATCATCATGGCAGGGATCCTCACGGGCATGCCCGGTGCGATCATGAGCCTGTACAGCGGCTTTGATCCCAAGGACTCCACCAAGATGGGCTGGATGGGCCTCATTGTTCTCATCTCTCTCTTTGTGATGGTTGTCGCGGGTTCGGTGCTCCTGACCGTTGCTCAGCGTCGCATCCCGGTGCAGCAGGCGAAGCACTCACGCGGAAAGCGCGTGTTCGGCGGGCAGAAGAGCTACCTTCCGCTGCGTGTGAACCACGGCGGCGTCATGCCGATCATCTTCGCGAGTTCGCTGATGATCTTCCCCTCTGTTGCGTTCGGGTACCTCACGGAGCTCGCGCAGACCTCAGGGAACAACGACGGGCTGTATTTCGATGCACTCCAGTGGCTGAGCACCAACTTCCAGATGGGGCAGTTCCCATACATGGTGCTCTATGTCGTGATGGTGTACTTCTTCAGTTACTTCTGGATCACCGTTCAGTTCAATCCTGAAGAGATGAGCAAACAGCTCCGAGATCATGGGTCGTTTATCCCCGGGCTCCGTCCTGGTCCACGAACGGCCGAGTATCTGGAAGCGGTGATGGAACGCATCACCTATGTCGGTGCGGCCTTCCTCTCGGTGATTGCGGTTCTTCCCATGGTTGCGAGTTCCAAGCTCGGCATCGAGTTCACCGTATCGCAGTTCCTCGGTGGTACCGGGTTGCTGATCGTGGTGTCCGTGGCGCTGGACTTCCTGCAGCGTGTGGAAGCCTCATTGCTGATGCGGAACTATGAGGGCTTCCTCGGGAACTCCGCTGATAAGTAGTTTCGGCGAGTGTTTGGGTCGTCGGATTGAGAATTTTTCAAGCTCAAGCCACTTTGCGTGCTTGAGATACAAGAAATATTCGGTTTCGGGCCTATAGTCTTGGCCCAGCTTTCCCCAGCGGGATGGCTGTGAATCGAAGGCAGATGAATACTGGGCCAAAGATTTGAGCCCGCAGCGCGTCGCGATGGGCGACAGGAGCAAGTTATGAAGGTTCAATCGAGTGTTAAGCGTCGCTCCAAGGACTGCCAAATCGTTCGTCGCAAGGGCAAGGTCTTTGTGATCAACAAGAAGAACCCCCGTTTCAAGCAGCGTCAGGGCTGATCGCTCAGTAACGGGTTAATCGAGTTAGATACGCGTGCGAAGCACGCAGCACATTTCCGGCGTGAGCCGGTGACAGGAGCAAACAGTGCCCCGTATCGCAGGTGTTGACATCCCCGATCGCAAGAAGATCTACTACGCGCTTCAGTACATCCACGGTGTGGGTCCGAAGTATGCGGCTGATATCCTTGCAGAAGCAAACATCAACCCCGAGGCTCGTTCGAACGAGCTTTCGGAAACCGATGTTTCGCAGATCAATACGATCATCGACAACGGGTACCTCGTCGAAGGTGCGCTCCGTCGTCAGGTCCAGCAGAATATCCAGCGTCTGCGTGAGATCCGCTCCTACCGGGGCGATCGTCACCGCTCGGGTCTTCCGACTCGCGGTCAGCGTACCCGCTGCAACGCTCGCACCCGTAAGGGACGCGCGAAGACCGTTGCAGGCAAGAAGGGCGTCAAGGGCTAAACGGTGTTTGCCCGGCTCCGGCTCGGCACGCACGACAATCAAGACTCATACATCGCAAGGTTCCAGCCCGACGCAGGTCGCTGAGGGAGGTGGAACCGTCAGGAGCGAGATTCAATGGCGAAGAAGGCAAAGAAAGTTCGCAAGGGCGTTGTCCGGGGCGTGGCTCACATCAAGGCCACCCACAACAACACCATGATCACCGTCACCGACACCAACGGCGAAACCCTCGCTTGGGACTCGGCTGGCACCATCGGCTTTAAGGGCGCACGGAAGTCAACACCGTTCGCCGCGACCCGTGCGGGTGAGCAGTGCGGCCAGAAGGTCCGCAAGATGGGCATGAACGAGATCGAGGTCAAGATCACCGGCGCTGGTGCCGGTCGCGAGAACGCTGTCTCGGGTCTTGCATCAACCGGTCTCCGCGTTACGGCGATCGAGGACCACACCCCGGTTCCTCACAACGGTTGCCGCCCGCCTAAGAAGCGTCGCGTCTGATCTGAATCAATATGCACCCACGCGTCGAAAGACGCATGGGTGTTTTTCGTGCTCGGCATGGACAGAAAGGGCGACGCGGGCAGCAAGCGCGTCGGACCTGTGAACCAAGATCGAGTGATGTATCCGGTTCGATGAACCACACTTGCTGAGGAGATCAACGACATGCGTGTACGCTGGCGTGGATTGGAACTTCCTTCGAAGGTCGTCGCGGACCCCAAGTTTACCGCGGATACCTTCGGGCGTTTTACTGTGGAGCCGTTTGAGCGCGGCATGGGTACGACTGTCGGCAACTCGCTGCGTCGGATCCTGCTCTCGTCGCTCGAGGGTGCTTCTGTCACCGCGATCAAGATCAAAGGTGTTGAGCACGAGTTCACCAGCATGCCCGGCGTGCTGGAAGATACCACCGACATCGTCCTGAACATCAAGAACCTCATTGTCAAGCTCGAGGGTGATGAGCCCCGCGTGATGAAGCTCGCGGCCCAGGGGCCTGGCGAGGTGACCGCGGACCTCATCGAGGCTGACACCAATGTCACCATCATGAACAAGGATCTGGTCATCGCAACGCTGACCGAGGAAATCCCGTTCGAGATGGAGATCCATGTCGGTAAGGGTCGTGGGTATGTCCCCGCTTCCGAGCAGTATGGCCGCAACGACGAGCAGGAGATCGGTGTGATCCCTGTCGATGCGATCTACTCGCCCGTTCAGCGTGTCCGCTACGCAGTCGAAGACACGCGTGTGGGGATGAAGACGAACTACGACAAGCTCACGATGGAGATCTGGACCGACGGCACGACCACGCCCGAGATGGCAATGGTCGAGGCGGCGAAGATCATGCGTAAGCATCTCAACCCGTTCATCCAGTACTTTGACATCGGCGAAGAGCGTGTGTCGGAGAACGCGGCAGCAGCGGCTGGTGTGGACGAGGAACTGATCCGCAAGCTCAACATGCCGATCGAGCAGCTTGATCTCTCGGTGCGTGCGAGCAACTGCCTCGAATCTGCACGGATCGACACGGTGGCGCAGCTTGTCACGAAGACGGAGCAGGAACTGCTCAAGCTTCGCTCGTTCGGTCGCACATCGTTGCGTGAAGTGAAGCGCAAACTGCTCGATATCGAGCTTGATCTTGGAATGGAACTGCCCGAGGGCTACAACGCCGCGGGTGTCAACTGAAGCATCAACCCGGGCGATTGTGCCCGATATGGTTAGAGACGCGGTGAGCGCGTCAGAATCGAAGGGATAAAGCCATGCGTCATCGGAAAGCCGGCTTTAAGTTGGGACGAACAGCTGCACATCGTCAGGCGATGCTTCGCAACATGGCCGCGAGCCTGTTCGAGCACGGTCAGATCACGACGACGGTGACCAAGGCCAAGGCCCTGCAGCCGTTCGTTGAGAAGATCGTCACCAAGGCCAAGCGTGGTGACCTGCACGCTCGTCGTCAGGTGATCTCGATGCTCGGCGGCGATCGCAACGCGTTCGCGTGGTCCTATGTCGCCAAGAACGCGACGGACGAAGAGCGTGAAGCGGTCGAAGAACAGCGCGAGTTTGTCGAAGGGTTCTTCGATATCCCCGATATCGAAGAGATCGAGCGGAACCGCTATGGTGAGCTTCGCAAGGCACCAAAGCTTGCTCGTCATATCTTCGAGAATGTCGGTCCCCGCTTCGAAGATCGCGCCGGTGGATACACCCGCATCGTCAAGCTCGGTCGTCATCGTCTCGGTGATGCGGCTGAACTCTGCGTGATCCAGTTCGTCGGCAACGAGGAAGGCCCCGAGATTGGTGGTCACCCCTCCGGTCGCCGTCGTCAGGCCGACAAGCGCACCGCATTCGCGGCAAAGCTCCGTAAGGACTTTGCGAAGGCTGAAGAGCCCGCAGCGGTCGCAGAGGAAGCACCCGCCGAAGATAACGGCGATGCAGGCACCAGCGAGGAGTAATCCACGCTCGCCGATGTATGATTTCAAAGGCCCCGCTCAACCCGAGCGGGGTTTTTCTTGAACCGATCGAATCATGAATCACGCACACAGGGACTACGATCGAATATGACGATGCTTGACGCACTCAACGAGATCGAAACGAGCGCCATGAGCGCACTGGACCAGGTCAACGATGCCGCGGCGCTCGAAGCGTGGCGGATCGAGTTCATCGGCACCAAGGGCAAAATCCGCTCGGTCATGCCGATGATGAAGGATGTCCCGAAGGAGCAGAAGGGCCAGGTTGGCAAACGCCTCAACGAGGTCAAGTCCAAGCTTGAGAGCGGGTTCAAGACCAAGCAGGAAGCTCTCGGCGGAGGTGGCGGCGGGAAGTCCTCCGGCCCTTCTCTCGATCTCACTGAGCCCGGGCTTATCGATACGCACTCGGTCGGGAAAGAACACATCATCACCCGTGTCCGCGGCGAGCTCGTCGAAATCTTCGCGCGCCTCGGTTTCGAGGTCGCGCAGGGCCCAGAGCTCGAGGACGACGAGCACAACTTCGTGAAGCTCAACATTCCAGATGCGCACCCTGCCCGTGATCCGATTGACAACTTCTATGTCGATGACCCCAACGAGGTCTCGACGCCCCGGATGCTTCGGAGTCAGACCTCGACGGTCCAGATCCGGACTATGGAGGACGCGGTCGCGAAGGGGTGGGGGCCTCCGATTAAGATCGTGTCGCCCGGGCGTGTCTACCGACCCGATACGGTCGACGCGACGCACTCATTCATGTTCCATCAGATCGAGGGGCTGTATATCGATAAGGGCGTCTCGATGAGCGATCTGATGAGCACGCTGCTCCAGTTCGCACGCGCCTATTTCGGCGAGGATGCGGATGTGCGTCTTCGCCCGAGCTTCTTTCCCTTCACGGAACCCAGCGCGGAGTTCGACATGATGATCGCGCTCAAGCCGGGCACCGATCCGTCTTGGATTGAGCTTGGCGGATGCGGTATGGTGGACCCCAATGTCCTTCGTGCCTGCGGCGTCGATCCGGAGGAATATACCGGGTTCGCGTTCGGATTCGGGATCGAACGCATCGCGATGGGCAAGTACGGCATCCCCGATATCCGCATGCTCTTCGAGAACGACATCCGGTTCCTTCAGCGGGTGTAATTCGTTCTGGTATACTCCCTATAGAAATGAACACCACATTGGGGGTCTTGCTATGTCAGAGTACTTTGAGCACACAGAGTCTGCGTCAGTTGATGAGTGGGAATCGATCCGTGTAGTTGATCGGCCGAAGTGGCCACTTGTGATTGGGATCATCTCCATCATCTGGGGTGGTCTGTGGTTGCTCTGTGGCGGGCTTGGTCTTGCGTTTCTCCCGTTCTCTTCGAAGGTCATGGAGCAGGCCCTTGAGGGTGACCCGTTGCCCTACGGAATGGTTCCAACCTCTACGGACTACATCATCGGGATCGGGGGAATCCTGGGATCTTTGTTGCTGCTGTTCGCTGGTATTCTGGCGGTCAGTCGTCGCCCGTTGACTCGCCCGTTGCATCTTGTGTACGGCATCATCGCCATCCCGCTGAGTTTGTGGAGCTATATGAACCAAATGTCCAAGGCGGCGCTGAATGCGGAATGGGCAAAGGAGTTCCCGAGTAATCCGATGGCTGCGGGCATGAGCATGGACTCTTCTCAGGCAGCCGCGGGACAGATCATTGGTTTGGTTCTCACGATTCTGCTTGGTGTATGCATTCCACTGTTCTACCTGATCTGGTTCGGTCTCATCAAGACCAAGCCCGCGCAGATCACCGGCGGCGAAGAGGGCGTGTACTGATCCACTCCCATAACGAGGTACAAAAACACCCCGCGCGTTCGCGGGGTGTTTTCATTGCTGTATTGGCTTGATATCAGGGACACCCGGCCGAGTAGAGGCCGAGGAATGCGCTGACATCGAAGAAGTTGAACTGCCCGTCGGCGGTGAAATCGGCGGCTGGGTCCTGAGCGTTGTAGAGAGACAGGAACGCGCTGACATCGAAGAAGTTCAGGATTCCGTCTCCTGTGAGATCGGCTTCGCATTCAACTCCGAGTGTGACGGTTTCAGTGAGGATGTTCGCGTTGCCCGAGTCTTCGAGCGCGACAACGGTGATTGTGTTCGCTCCGGGGTTGAGATCGAAGTTGAATGTCTTGGTGTAGGTATAGCGATCGAAGGGGAGGGCCTGCGATCCGGAGTTGAGCATGCTCAGCGGGTCCTCGCCGGCATCGAGGTTCAGGAACGCGTAGACCTCGCTCGTGGTGCGGTCGAGTGCGGAGATTGTGAACTGGGGACGCGGATCGTCCGTTGTCATCCCTGCCTGCTCGAGCTGAATCGCTGGCGGCTCGCGATCGATGTAGAGGACCTTGCGGACCTCACGGAAGATCGGGGTCGTCCCCGCGTTTCGATGACGGAACGCGATGACCGTGAGGTAGTGGTATCCCTCTTCCATCTGTGTCGCGTCGATTGCCTGGCGGTAGAGCCCGAAGGAGTTCCCTGAGTTGTACATTGGTGACTTCAGCGTCGTGAACTCTTCGAACCCGCCGATCACGGACGAGGTGGTGGGAATGTCCGTCACCCCGTTGCCGTTGAAGTCCTGATTGCGTTGGTTGAACGCGAAGAGCGCGTTGTCGTCGGTGTTCGGGTCTTCTGGATCGCCCGGCGTGGTTTGGAGTCGAATCTCGAAGGAATCGTCCGTGATGATCGTGGTTTCATTGAGGCGTTGGAGAAAGTCGGGGAAGCTTGATGGGTCGGGTTCGATGACGCCGTCGGCGCCGATGAATGTGACTTCCGCTTCCGGGAGCGCTTCTGCGTAGATGACATACCCCTTGCCGTGCTCGGTTGCGCCGGTTGTATTGTGCGGGACCTGTAGCGTCACGGAGCCGCCGGCGCCGACGACGATCATTTCGGGGATCGCGTTTGTTGGATCGATCGTGGGATCTGCGGCGTTACCGGTCATTTCGTGCAGGCGTGTGCCCTGTGGATACGATGTGTTGACGGTTACCGTGTCGATGCCCGAATCGAAGCGGTCGTTGACGGCAACAAGGCAGTTTGCTTGGTTGTTGAAGGCACGCTCGAAGATCAGGGTGTCGCTGATGTTGCTGTTGAGTTGGAAGTACTGCCCGTAGGCGACCTGGTTGCGGATCTTCATCAGCGTGGTGATGGTGTCGTCTGGAGTCTGGGACGCCGCATCCCAGCCGAGCGCGCTTGGGTTGCCCTCTCGCGGATGGAAGCCACCGTTGCGTGAGATGAACTGACGACCGTTGTGATAGACGATTGTGCGTCCGGGACGCATCAGCATGTACGCTGTCATCTGGAAGCCCTGCTGGCGAGCACTTGGCAGTGGCGGCACATCGTGACCGGATCCCGCGGTTCCGTTGTCGTGTGAGAACACATGGTTGACGCCCATTGAACCGTTGATAAACCCGTCGTCGGCGAAGTCGAGATGCCCGGAATCGGAACTGGAGTTGATGTTTGCCCATGATCCGAACCCGCCCGCGTTGAGCAGATCGCGAAGGCGTGCTGCCCCCTGCAGATCCAGCGCGTCGCGGTTTGCGAAGGAATCCTTGCGTATCTGGTTGTTGAGGATGTCGAAGTTGCCGGTGACATTCTCGCCGAATGTGAAGGGAGTGATCTTGTTCCCGGTCGCCGGTGAAGTTCGGGTCTTGTAGATTGCGGAATCGAAGAACCCGTCCCAGAACCAGTTGGGAACATGCTTGTGGGCATCGAGACGGAACCCGTCGACGCCCTGCACTTCAACCATCCATTGCGCCCAGCGCATCAGCAGCCCGGTGCCGTTGTCGACAACTGCGTCTCCCGCGAGGGGGTTGTTGATGTTGTATGGGTATCGTGTGAAACTCGTTCCGCCGGGGTTCCTTGAGGTGCCGGGGTTGTTCACGACTGTTGGTGAGAGCAGTTGGTCGGGGTAGTAGCGTGCGTTGTCAGGGTCCGGTTTGTTCCAGATCGTCCCGGCGGGGATGTTGTCCGGGTTTCCTTCTTCGACGGGTTGGCGGATGAACTGGTTGTTGCTTTCCTGTGCGATATCGACGAGCGCGACGAGATCCCCGTCATGAAGGTCGTAGCGAGCGCCGCCGGGGTCCTCGGATTGAAGGTATCCCGAGGCGACCCCGTTGTGGAAATCACCCCAGTCATCGGTTGGTTGTTTATCGCGTGGTGGATCCTCGCGTGGGATCCAGAAGCCTGGGTAACCGCCCTGAGCGAGGAAGGCGTCGGACTCGGTCCGCCCGCCGTTGTGGTTGAAGATCGCGTCGATATAGACCTCCCCGCCTGCCTGATGGAGTTCGTCCACCATGGCTTTGAAGGTGGCTTCGGTCCCGTAGGTCGTGCGTGAGCGAGAGGAAGAAAAAGCGAGCAGCGGCGGCTGACCCAGATCAAACCGATCGAATGGGTCGTATCCTGGGCTCAGAAAGGAAGATATGGAGACTGGGGGAAGCCAGACGGCGTTGTACCCAGCGAGAAAGAAGTCAGGGACGCGGCGTTCGATATCGTCCCATTCCGTCTCGAACCACTGGAGGTAGTTCTGTGCGTTTTGTGCGTTTGCGTGGGAACCCGCGATGCAGATCAGTAGGGTTGAGGCAGCGAGACATTTGGGGAGTGATGTAGTTTTCATGCGTCGATTCCGTCCACTCTGTTGAGTTGGGGCGATTTACAGTGTTCCTCAACACCGATTATCCCTGAGATCGTGTCAATTGTGAACACACTTTCGTGCGATTACTGTGGAAAAACGCCACTTTTTCAGCTTTGGGCTGTTAAAGTCCCAGAACCAATCGCGTTTCTTTCGTAAAACAGTTCCTCATCATCGTTCAATGGAGTCTCCCATGGATATCACGCTTCGTACCCTGTTGGCGGCCACATCGATTGTGTGTGTGGTGCCGAGTGTCGTGCACGCGCAGCTTGGTGAGGTCATCGGAGATGGGATCGTTCGTTTCGATGCTTCGGACGAAGCACGGATGGAACGGCGCCCGTCGATCGCCATGGTTCGTGAGTTCGAATCGATTGGCGACATCGATGCATCGGCTCATCCGTTGGTGCCGAGCTTCTCGAAGAACGACGAGGGACGGTATGTTGCGTCGATTGATATCGAATCCGGCACGAGTCTCTATGGGACCGGGCAGGTTGCGGGTCCGTTGCTCCGCAATGGCTTTGTGACTGAGACATGGAACTTTGACGCCTTTGGCTATGGGCTCGGGGCAGAGAATCTATACACATCGCAGCCGTGGGTGCTCGCGGTTCGTCCTGACGGGACCGCGTTCGGCGTGCTGGCGGATACGACGGAGCGGTGCCAGATCGATCTGCGTGATGGGATTACCTTCCGCGGTGTTGGATACCAGTTCCCCGTGATCGTGATTGATCGTGAGTCGCCGCAGGCGGTGATGGAGGGGCTCGCGGAACTGACTGGCAAAATTGCGATGCCCCCGCGTTGGGCGGTGGGGTATCACCAGTGCCGGTATTCCTACAACCCGGATACGCGTGTGAAGGAAGTCGCGGACACATTCCGCGAGAAGCAGCTGCCTGCGGATGTCATCTGGATGGACATCGATTACATGGACGGGTATCGCGTATTCACATTTGATGATGAGCAGTTCTCTGATCCAAAGTCGTTGAACCAGTACCTGGACTCGATCGGTTTCAGCAATGTCTGGATGATCGATCCGGGTGTGAAGCGTGAAGAGGGATACTTTGTATACGACTCGGGCACCGAGCAAGATGTTTGGGTGAAGAACGCGAGCGGCGACACCTTTACGGGCGAGGTTTGGCCCGGTGTCTGTGTCTTCCCGGATTATCTCAATGAGGAAGTGCGTGAGTGGTGGGCGGATCTCTATGAGGGCTTCATGGCGTATGAGATCGATGGTGTCTGGAATGACATGAACGAGCCGGCCGTGTTCAATGTCGAGTCGAAGACGATGCCCGAGGACAATATTCACCATGCCGATCCTGAGCTGGGCGGCACAGATGACCACGCACGCTATCACAATGTCTACGGGATGCAGATGATCCGCGCCACCCGCGAGGGCGTGATGGACGCGAACCCTGGTAAGCGTCCGTTTGTGCTCTCGCGTGCGAACTACCTCGGCGGGCATCGGTACGGTGCGACATGGACGGGTGACAACTCCGCGAACTGGGAGCACCTCGATATGTCGATCCCGATGACGATCAATCTGGGGCTTTCTGGGCAGCCCTTCGCGGGCCCGGACATCGGTGGATTCGCGTATAACGGTGACGGCGAGCTCTTTGCCCGCTGGATGGGCTTCGGCACGCTCTTCCCCTTCTCGCGTGGTCACACGGCGAAGGGGAACATCGACAAAGAGCCGTGGTCGTTCGGTGAAGAGGTCGAAGCGACCTGTCGTCGGGCGCTGGAGCGTCGTTATCGTTTGATGCCGTATATCTACACGCTGTTCCACAAGTCTGCGACGGACGGCACGCCGATCGCGATGCCGACCTTCTTTGCGGACCCGAGCGATCCGGCGCTGCGGAGTGAGGATGATTCGTTCCTGCTGGGCGAATCGCTCTTGGTCGTTGCCAAGGTCACCCCTGAGGCGGACCGTGTTGCGGTCTTGCCCGAGGCGATCGATGGTGTCGGGTGGGCGAAGTTCGACTTCCCGAGCTTCGATGGCGGGCGTGACTCCAAGGACCCCGATCAGCCCGACCTGTACATCAAGCCCGGCTCGATCATCGTGACGGCACCGGTGACGCAGTACTTCGGAGATCGCCCCGATCAGCGCGACGAGATCACGCTGATTGTGCATCTTGATGCAAACGGCGAAGCGACCGGCACCCTCTACGAGGATGCGGGCGAGGGCATGGAGTACATGCTGGGCGAGTATCTGCTTACGACTTTCAAGGCCTCGCGCGAGGGCGACGAGGTGAAGGTTGAGGTTGTCGATCAGCAGGGCAAGATGGAAGCACCCGAGCGCACGATGAAGGTGCGTGTGGTCGAGTAATCAAGTTGACAGTGAAACAACAGCCGTATCTGCTTAGGCGGGTGCGGCTGTTTTCGTTGGCGTGTTCGACTCATCCGTCGCGAGCGTGAGGATGTTCGTTTGCGTCATCTCCGCGCCCTTGAGTTCGCCTTTGATGACGCCTTCGCCCATGACGAGGATGCGATCAGAGAGGGCGAGCAGTTCCGGCATTTCGGAGGAGACGAGCAGGATGGCGAGCCCGAGGTCTGCGGCTTCGTTGATGAGCTTGTAGATCTCGGTTTTGGTGCCGACATCGATGCCGCGGGTGGGTTCGTCGAGGAGGAGGACCTTGGTTCGATCGCTCATCCAGCGCGCGATGAGTAGCTTCTGTTGGTTGCCGCCGGAGAGCTCGCTGGGTTTGGTGTCGCGGAGCGTGGCGGTTTTGATTCGGAACTTGTCCACGCGGGCTTGCACTCGTCGGAGCTCGTCTTCGAGGCGTCGCATGCCGAAGCCGCCGCAGATGTCGGGCATGATGGGGGCGAGGATGTTCTCATCGATGCCGAGGTTGAAGAACAGCCCCTGGTTGCGACGGTCCTCGGGGACATAGCCGAGGCCAACCCCGGCGTCGATCGCTGCCTTGGTCCCTTTGCCTGCGATCTCGACGCCTTCTACGAGGATCGAGCCGGATGCCCGTGAGTCGATGCCGAAGATTGCGTCGAAGAGCTCTGAGCGTCCAGCGCCGACGAGCCCGCCGACGCCGAGGATCTCGCCCGGGTAGAGATCGAGGGCGATGCTATGGAGTTTGCCCGGGGAGTTGAGATCGCGCACAACAAGGATCGGGTCTTTGTCGTATTCGGGTTCTTCGGAGTTTGCATCGCCGACGAGTGCTTCGATGGCTTTCTCTTCGGGGTTCGATTCATGCTTTGCGCCGGGGGTCGAGACGCGTCGACCGATCATTTGCTCGACGAGGGTCGGCTCGTCGATTTCCTTGACGATGTTCGTTGCGACGAACTTGCCGTCACGCAGGACGCTGACCCGGTCGCAGCAGGTGAATATCTCGCTCATGCGATGCGATACATAGATGATCGTGAGCCCGCGTGCTGCCAGGTCGCGGGTGATGTCCATCAGTGTGCTGGCTTCGGTGAGCGAGAGTGATGAGGTCGGCTCGTCGAACACGATGACCTTTGCGGCGTTGTTGCCGTGCTCGTCTTTGTCGAGCGATGCGGCGATCTGACAGATCTGGCGACGCCCGGGAGAGAGTTCGCCGAGTGGTCGGGCGACATCGATGCTGGGGTCGAGCTGGTGTACGAGATTCTCTGCTCTGCGACGCATTTCGTCGAAATCGACGGTGAATCCCTTCTTTGGGATGTCGTGGAGGCAGAGGTTTTCAGCGACCGAGAGGTTGGGGCATTGAGCGAGTTCCTGATGCACGATGCGTACACCCGCCGCGAACGCGTCGTCGAGTGAGCCCGGGATGAGTTCGCGGCCTTCGAGTGTGACCGTCCCGGTGTCCTGTTTATGGAGACCGGCGATGACCTTGCCGAGAGTTGACTTGCCTGCGCCGTTTTCGCCCATGAGGGCGTGGACCTCTCCGGGTAGGAAAGACACGGAGACATTGCTCAGCGCCTGGGTGATTCCAAAGGCCTTGCTGATGTTGTCTGCGATAAGAACGGGTTGCGCTTGTTGCACATCAGAACTCATAAAAAGCACACCCCGCGTTTTCACGCCGGGTGTGGTGAGGTGTGGTTGTGATTAATCTTCGCCGAGCCAGGTCTTCCAGTTCTCGCCGTATTCTTCGACATTCTCTTCGGTTACGATATCGAAGTCTGCGAAGATGAGCTCGGATTCCGGCGTGCGGTTGTACTCGAGCTTGTCGATGATCATCTCGACGGACTTCTCGCCCCAGCCGTAGTAGGGCTGACCGACGAGGACCTGGACCTGTCCCTTCTTGACATACTCAAGCGGGAGTGGGAGGGGGTCCATGGAGACAACCTTGGCGTTCTCGTAGATGCCGTCGAGTGCGTTGTCGGTGTAGAGCGGCCAGCCACCGACGAGTGCCCAACCGGTGATGTCGGGGTTTGCGCTCTGGACCTGCTGCATCTTTGCTGCGGCCTCCGTAGCGGTTTCGGGCATGAACGAGTAGACGGTGGGCTCGCCAATGCCTTCGTATTCCCCTGCCTGTTCCTTCACGCCGTCGACGCGGGCCTGAAGGTTTACCGCGGCCGGGTTGCCGGTGAGGATTGCGACTTTACCCTGCTCGCCCATCTGCTCTGCGAGGTGACGCATGACTTCCTTGCCGGCTTCCTTGTCGTCCACGCCGTAGTACGCCATGCGGCCCGATTCGGGTGCGTCGGAGTCGAAGGTGACGATAACTACGCCGTTGTCGACCGCGGCCTTGAGTGCGCCGGTGAGCAGGTTGGCGTCGGTGCAGGAGATGGCGATGCCGTCGACGCCTGATGCGACGAGTTGCTCGACATACTGTGCCTGAACCTGTGCGTCTTCCTGTGGCGGTGTTTGCCAGAGGATGTCGATCTGGACGCCGTCCATTTCGTCGCTCAGTCGTGCTGCGGCGTCGATTGCGCCTTTCTTGGCGGCCTGGAAGGGCGGGTTGCTGTTGCTCTTTGCGATGACCCCGATGCGGTAGACGGTTTCGTCTGACGAGGTTGTTGTGTCGCTGCTCCCGCTGGAGGCGGTGTCGCTCTCGCTGCCGCTCTGTGAGCAGGCACTGGCGAGCATGAGTGCGCCGATGGAGATGGAAGTGGAAGAGATGAGCCAAGCGCGTCGCGTGGTCATGATGGAGCTCCTGTGGTTTTACCCTCTGCGGGCCTGGACCCGCTGCTTTGTCTGATCGATGACGACGGCGATGATGATGGCCGCGCCCATTACGATCTGATTGTAACTCTGGTCGATCTCGAAGATGACCATCGCGTTGTTGATGAGTTGGATAATGATGGCCCCGAGGACGGCGCCGATGGCCGTGCCGCGACCGCCCATGAGCGATGCACCGCCGATGACGGTGGCGGCGATGACCTGAAGTTCGTACGCGTTGCCCGCGTTGGTCTCGCCCGCTCCGAAGTAACCCAGATAGAGGAAGGCGCTGAGCCCGCACAGGGTCCCGGTGATGGTGTAGACCAGGATCTTGACCTTGCCGACGGGGATGCCCGCATATTGGGCGGCTGTTTCGTTGCCGCCGATCGCGTAGATGCGTCGGCCGAACACGGTGCGCGAGAGCACGAACCAGCCCACGATCGCGACGAAAATCATGACAAAGACGGGGACGGGGTGCACGCCGAAGAGCTCAGCCTTGATCGTGCCGGTCATGATGCTGTCGGGGAATCCACCGATGGATTGAGTGTTGAATATCTGCTGTGGGATGACAATGGTGAGCCCGCGCAACACGGCCATCATCCCGAGGGTGATGACGAATGGGTGGACGCCAAGCCCGACGCTCATCGAGCCGTTCGCCAGCCCGCACAGGGTCCCGACGGTCATGCATGTGAGCATGCCGACGGGGAGCGAGATGTACCAGCCGGCGCCCTCGGGTAGGGCGCTAAGGGCCATTGCGCCGACGATCGCGGAGAACGCGTAGATCGATCCGACAGAGAGGTCGATGCCAGCGAGGATGATCACGCCGGTCATGCCGACGGCCATGATTGCGAAGAAGCTCGCGTCTTTGAGCACCAGCGAGATGTTGCTTTTCTTGAGGAAGCGGTTCTGCTTGTCGATCGCGTAGAGCGTATTGGTCGTTGCGTCGAACCGGTCGATGGTCGAGGCGGGGTAGTCCCTGACATCATCGCCGTGGGTGACTCGGTATTGCGCGATGTTTCGTTTGGCGATGGTGCCCACCTCGTGGGCGTTGTTTTGCGCATCGAGCAGTTCGATGCGGGAGTCGTTTGGAATTTCGAGGTTTCGTTTTCCGATGCTCTGGTTGAAGTGTCCGTAGATCGTGAGGACGCACATCATGAGGATGATGACGATGACGAGCCCGGACTCCTGATGTGAGAAGAGTCTGGAGAGAAACGAACCCCGAGGTGAGCTCGGGGTTGTCGATTGTGCGTGGTTCGGCTCAGCCGATTCGGTCCTGCTCACCGTGTTTCCTTCGAACGGGGACAAGTGGGGCGTTCATGCACGATTGATTGTATCGATATCGTTCGCCGCTTGTAGTTGATTGGGTCAGTCTATGACCTGGACCTTGTTGCTGCGGTCGGATTTGATGAGGTTGATGCTCAGGTTGCTTGTTCTGAGGTTCTCATCCTGAATATCTTCCGCGTCCATGAAGAAAGTGGCCTGCGGGTTTGTAGTGACGAAGTCGGCGCTGCCATCGGCACGGACGAAGTTGCCGCCCTCATCGCCGTGGTTGTCGTCGGTTGCGTATCCGGTTTGGGGATTGAACCCGTATTCTTCCACGGGGTTGGGTTCGTTGCCGCTGCCGGGCTGGTTGTTGCGCCAGTCCCAGCCGTACCAAGCGTTCACACTGACATCAGCTGTGTTGGTTTCATCACCCCAGAGCGGTGGTGAGAACTGGATGGAAGGATCGACGGACTTGAGTCCTGCGATGTATAGGTAGCTGATGTTGTAGTGGATGACATCACGGGTGGTTGAGGGTGGTTCCGGTACTTTGCCTTCGTCCGCGTCCGCGATTAGCTTGTTCGTCGGTGTTGGGAAGCGGCTCCAGTAGTAGTCGATCCGATCGCTCGGGCATGTAAGGACTTCCAGTGCGTCCATGTAGCCGCTCATGAGCGGGGACTTATTCCCATCGATGTATGCTGCGGGTCCGCCAGCGGGAGTCCCGACGAATCCGACATCGCCTGAGACGGATGGTGATCCGCCGTCATTCCCGAGTGTGCCTTCGCCGTCGCCGATCTGGAACAGTGAGAACATTCCTGCGACTCCACCGGCCGTGTATTGATTGTCGAGGTAACGAGAATCGGGTTGCTGCGCGGGGATGATTGGATACCAATCTCGGTAATCATCGGCGTAGTAGGTGAAGGCCTGTCCCATTGCCCGGACCTGTGTCAGACACTTGAGCTTTTTCGCGGAATCGCGAGCGGCACCGAGTGCGGGCAATAGGATCCCAATCAGCAACGCGATGATCGCGATGACGACGAGGAGTTCGATCAGTGTGAATGCTGATCCGGTGGGTCGGTTGTGATAGCGTTTCATGCAAGTTCCTCGTGAGCAATGCGGTCTGGCTGCTACTGTGTGCCCCATACGCGGCAGCCCCGCGCTCGTACGATCGTACTGGAGACCCATGATGCCTGTCAACCGAATCTACTTTCGCAAACGAAAAACATTTCGTGTCTTTCTTGGGATTGCCCTTTGGGTGCTCTCGGGGGCGTTTCGTCCAATAAGTTCTGCCTATGCCTTGCAAGGGCAGGGTTTAGAACCGGCTGAGACGAGTGCATTCACAACTCCCGATTGGGCGAAAGGACTTGTGTGGTATCAGGTCTTTCCTGAACGATTCGCGAATGGGAACCCGAAGAACGATCCTGCAGGACTTGACCAGGTTCTGATGGACTGGGACGGGGTGTGGACATCGAGTTCTATCGAGGAGATCGAACGGGCATGGAACCGGGGGCGGATCGCGGCAGATCTGTTTGGGCGCACTCAGGTATCGGGGCAGGGTGGGATGCGCCGTACTGTGTATTCCCGTCGCTATGGGGGTGATCTTCAGGGGGTGTATCAACAGCTTGAAAACATCCGTGATTCAGGCTTTACGGGTATCTATTTGTGCCCTGTATTCACATCCAGATCGTTGCACAAATATGACGCGAGCGATCACCGTCACATTGATCCGACGCTCGCGGATCCTGGCAGCTATGACGATCCGGGTATCGGTCACACATTCTTACGCGAGGGCGAGGATCCGTACGACGAAACGACTTGGGCTTGGACTCCTGCGGACGAATGGTTTGTCGATGTGTTTTTACCAAAGGCCAAATCGCTTGGGCTGCGGGTCATGCTCGACGGTGTGTGGAATCATGTCGGGCTCGATCATTTCGCGTTTCAGGATGTGCGAATCAGGGGCAAGGATTCAGCGTTTGCGGATTGGTTTGAGGTTGTATTTGATGAAGAAGGGGCGTTGATTGGGTGGCAGGGGTGGAGCCGCGTGAACGGTAGTCTGCCCGAGTTCCGGCATGTTGGGGATGACATCGCGGCGGGCCCGAAGGCGCACATTATGGCGGTCACGCGCAGGTGGATGGATCCGAACGGAGATGGTGACCCGAGCGATGGTATCGATGGGTGGCGGTTGGATGTTGCGGGCGAGATCGGTGCTGGTTTTTGGGGGGATTGGCGATCACTCGTGAAGTCGATCAATCCTGAAGCACTCATCGTTGCGGAGATCTGGCATGATGCGGATGAGATGCTGAGCGATAAGGCATTTGATGCGCAGATGAACTATCCGTTCGCGTATGTGATCGCGGATTGGCTCGCGATTGGAGATGCTGATATTCGGAACAATGCGCGGGTCGCTGCGAACCGATTGGGGCGGGTTTTCCATCATGGGGCAGAAGTTGATCTGGTGCAGCTGAACCTGATGGGGTCGCACGATACAGAACGGCTCGGATCGCTGATGCAGAACCGATGGGCGCGTGGCTTTGATAATGAGTCATCAAGATGGTTCGGGCGGTATGAGCCGGAGGCGGTGGGGGAGCGGGCGCAGGCGCGTTCGCTCGCAGCGGTTGCGGCGATGGTTGCTTCGCCGGGTGCGGTGATGATGTACAACGGCGATGAGTACGCGCTGCCTGGGGCGGACGACCCGGATAATCGCAGGCCGATCCCTTGGGGCCATTTCAGTGCGTCTCAGCTTGAGATGCGTTGGGCGATCTCGCGGCTGCTTCGTTGGAGGGATGACGATGTGGTTGGCGATGTGTTGCGATTTGGGGATGTCGCGTTTGAAGCATGTGGTGATACATCGCTGCTGATCACTCGTACATTTGAAGGGGTGCAGGTGCGTGTGGTGATCGCGCCGGAGCACGACATGCTTGCCGATCCAGAAGCGATTGAGTTGGACCTGCCTGGTTGGGATCGGGCTCACGAAACGGAGCGAAAGTTGATGGCCGGTTTGTCTGATGCGCCGTTGCAAGTGCGTGTTTATCGGCGTCGTTGATGAGAAAACTTGTTCTGAGAAGGCCCGAAAACTGGGCAGAATCGGCTGGGCTACGAAGGAAAGCCCTTTCGTGAAAGATCTTCCTCGCACCCCGAAATCAGTTTCGCTATTCTGTCGAATACAACCCATGCCTGCGGAGAGCCTCCGCTGGGACTCGTGGGGTATAGATTTCAAGATCGATCGGGCGCTCTGCTCGGTCATCAGGAGCAACCTAAGGGAGATCAGCATGAACAAGCAGTTTGCACTCGGCGCGGGGATGCTCGCGCTCATCGCGGGGTCCGCGATCGCTCAACCGACACTTGATGGTGTTTACGACGCAGGATCAGAAAGTGCGTTTTATGGCGACATCATCTGGGTCCAGAATCAGCCGACAGCGTTCGGCGACAATGTTGCCGGACTGTTTACCGGCGGCGAGTTCGGTGATCCGGAAGTTGTTGACACCGGAATCGAAGTTGCGATTCCGCTCGCATCGCTCGGCTTGAGCGGCTCGGAAACCATCCGCCTCGCGGGCTGGGTGAACTCGGGCGATCGCACATTCAAGTCGAACCAGATCATCGGCGACCTGCCACTGGACACTGGGAATCTGGGTGGTGCGCAGGATCTGAACGATGCGCCTTTCGATACCACGACACAGCACATCAGCATCGATCTGTCGGGCGTTGCCTCGGGCACACCCACGGTTGACGGGTCGCTTGACGGCGGCACGATGGGCAGCAGCTACACGAACGCGTTCATCCAGGGCAACTACACGGGTTTCGGCAACGAGACCGATGGCACGGTTGACGGTGACGGCCCCAACGGCGGCGGTTCCGAGATCGATGGCATTTACATTGCGAAGGATGCGACCAATCTCTACATCTTCGTCGCTGGCAACCTTGAGTCCAACGGCAACGCGATCGACATGTACATCGACACCGGCGCCGGCGGTGACAGCACCCTGGGCGGCGGCTCGGGCGACGGCGGGTTCATCGTCGATGGGCAGTCCGGGCTCGTTTTCGATTCGGGCTTTGATGCGGATTATGTCTTGTCGATCGATTCATTCGACGACGACATGATGGGCGAAACACCGAATGTTCCCCGCGCCTACTTCGGCGATATCGACAGCACGATCGACGATCTCGGCTCGCTCGCGGGTTGGGGTGCGGCCAATGCGGGGGCGCTCTCGGGCGGCATCTCGATGGGTGTGGATAACTCGAATGTCGATGGTGTGATTGGTGATCCTTCTCAGGCATCGCCTGTTTCGCCTGACGCTGATTGGGCGTATGGCTCAGAGCTCAACAACATGCGTGTCTACATCGATGAGACCAACAACAAGCTTTGGGTCTTCCTCGCGGGCAACATGGAGGGCAACTACAACAAGCTCGTCATGTTCTTCGACAGCCAGCCGGGTGGTCAGAATGTGATTCTCGACAACAATGTTGATATCTCGTTCAACGCGCTCAACAACATGTCAGGCATCACCTTTGATGCAGGGTTTGAGCCAGATTACTGGATGGACTTCAACCAGGGTGTTGATGGCGGCACCGGTGCGCTGCAGCGATTCGCGGATGCCGCGACCATGCGTACCGAGGGCGCCCTTATCGATCCGTTCTTCGGCGTGATCGTTGACTACGGTTCGTTTGACGGTGGTCTGATCGCGGACTTCCCAACGGTCCCGTTCGCCGGTCCTCGCATCGACATTCAGGATGGTTCATTGGGTTCCCTGTTCGCGAACTACGGGCCGCGTCTCTCGCAGCTCGACCCGAACAACCCGATTGATGGGCTTGTTCAGTTCGCGATCAACAACTCCAATGTGGATGGTGTTTCTGACTCGTCCGCGGCTGGCGCTGCGAGTGTCAACACTGGTCTCGAGCTCTGCATCGATCTCGATGAGCTCGGCTGGGACGGTTCACAGGACATCCTCATGGCTGGCTGGATCGCAAACTCCGGTTTCGATTTCCTCTCCAACCAGGTTCTGGGCGGTCTCCCTTCGGCGGATAATATTGGCCCGCGTGACGCGGACGGCGACGGGATGAACGACCTTGATTTCAACGCGATCGATGGCGATCAGTTTGTGAATCTGTCGAATCCTGCGACACCCTCATGCCCGGCTGACCTCAATGGCGATGGCGTGCTGAACTTCTTCGATGTCTCGGCATTCCTGACCGCATACAACGCGATGGATCCTGTCGCGGACTTCAATGGCGACGGCATGTTTAACTTCTTCGATGTCTCGGCATTCCTGTCCGCATTCAATGCAGGCTGCCCGTAATCGAAACTGACGCAACCCTTTTATGGGTTTGAATACTGATCGGGCGTCCGTGCCCAACCGCGCGGACGCCTTTTTCTTTACTCTGATCGAACTGGTCCGATAGGATACGGTCGAATGAATCACCCCGGATAGGAGTCTGTCGTGCAAGCAAGGCCGCGAATCTGCACCGTTATTGTTCTGATCCAGATGTGTCTGATGTCTGCGATGAGCTGGGCCCAGGATATGGTCAAGCCCGAGTCGCTTGAGCAGGGTTTCGTGCTTGTTGTCAAGGACCTGTCTGGCAAAGCGAACAAGGACAATCCGATCTACTTTGCATCGAGTATCAACGGGTGGAATCCTGCTGATCCGGAGTATCTGCTCTCGGGTCGTTCGGATACGCGCTGGCAAGTTGTGATCGATGAGGATCTCGATGGCGTGAGTGTTCAGTTTAAGTTCACGCAGGGCGGCTGGGATCGTGAGGAGCTTGACGCTGAGGGGAACGCGGTGCCGAACCGCTCGCTCCCGCTGATCGATGCGTCCAAGCTTGAGGATGGTGAACGCCCGATCATCGAGCTGGAGATCGTGGACTTTCGCGTCCCGATGTCACTCGCGGATCAGGTCCGTGAATCGGGCTTTTATCGAGAACTCAATGTGACCGGTGATGTTCATCGCATGCAGGTTCAGAGCGGGAGCGGCGCTTCGGAAGCGGTCACGCGGGACTTGCTCATCTGGACGCCGCCGGGCTATGACGATCCGAAGAATGCGAAGAAAAGCTACCCGGTTCTTTACATGTTCGATGGTCAAAATATCTTCGAGCAGCTCCCGGGTGTTCCTGGTGAATGGCATGCGGACGAGACGGCGATGAAGTTGATTGAGTCCGGCGAGATCGAGCCGCTGATCATCGTCGGCATCCCGCACGGCGGGGTCAACCGGCTTGAGGAGTATCTCCCCTTCGGATCGTACCGTGGCATTGAGGGGCGCGGTGAGGAAACGATGGATTGGGTTCTCCGTGAGGTGAAGCCGAAGATTGAGCGTGCTTTCCGTGTCAAGGGTGATCGTGGATCTACAGCGATCGGCGGTGCGTCACTCGGCGGTGCTATGGCGCTCTATGGTGCGACTGCGTATCCGGAACACTTTGGCATGGCGATCGTTGAGAGCCTGCCGATGATGGGTGACGAGGGTGCATCTGCTGAACGGTATATCAAGTCGGTCCACCGTTGGCCGGACAAGATCTTCATCGGCATGGGGGGGCACGAAGTCGGCCATGATGATGCGGATGAGGATCGGAATGAGATGTATCAAGACTGGGCGAAGCGGGTCGATCGGCTGGCTGAGCGGGCTGGTGTTTCTGGGCGGGATCGCAAGCTGATGATTGTTCCTGATGCCAGCCACACCGAGGATGCGTGGGCGGAGCGGTTTGGGCACGCGTTGCGCTTCTTGTTTGCTGAGTAGGATCTCGTTTCCCGATCTATGTTCTGACCATACTGCAGCCTCCGTGCCGATGAGATATGATGCTCTCAACGACACGGAGGTTGTGCATGTCAAACACGCTTATTCTGCGTTTGCTTCTGGTATTTACCCTGTTCTCAGGTAGCGGTTGTTCGATCGATCTGGGGCATGCCCGTGCAGATCGGTTGGGCAACTCTGTGCTCACTCAGGATCTGTTTGGTCTTTGGGTTACCCGTTGGGATTTTCAAACGGCTGATGATGTGCGGGCGATCATTGCTGATGCTCGGGCTACGGGTGTGACTGATATTTTCTGGCAGGTCCGCGGTCAGGGGGATGCGTATTACGATTCGCCTTATGAGCCGTGGGGCGAGGACCTGACGCTCAGGCATGATGAGCAGAATAAGCCGATCCGTGATCGTTCACGAACGCTCAATCCCGGGTTTGATCCGTTGCGTCTTGCGATCTCTGAATCGCACGCCAATGGGATCAAGCTCCACGCGTGGGTGAATGTGATGCCTCTGTGGAAAGGCACGGAAGAGCCGATCGATGTTCGGCATCCATTGCTTTCTCATCCCGAGTGGCGGCTTCGAGATGAGACAGGAACGGCGCAGCCATTGAGTGAAGGGTATGTCGTCGTTAATCCGGTGCTCGATGAAGTGCAAGATCACATCGTTCGGGTCGTGGAGGATCTCGCGGACAGGTACGATATCGACGGCTTGCATCTGGATTACATTCGGTTCCTGAGCGATGAACTGGGCGATGACAAGTTGTACCCGGGCGATGCCCGCTCCCTCTCGCTCTATAACAGGCAGGTTGGGGATCGGGCCACGATTGGTCAGTTGAATCGCACTCGATATCGCGAGTGGATTCGTGATCGTATCTCGACGCTGGTCGAGCGGATTGCTGATGAGTCGCTCGATGGGCATGAAGATGTGGTGTATTCTGCCGCGGTCTGGCGTCGCCCGGATCTTGCGAAAAATCGATACCTTCAGGATGCCCCACGCTGGGTGAACGACGGGATTGTTGATCTGATCATGCCGATGATCTATACCGAGGACGATGGTCAGTTTACGAGTGACCTGCAGGCATGGTACAGCGTCGTGGATCGCAGACGGGTGGTGCCGGGAATTGGGGCGTACAAGCACAAGGGTGCGAGCCAGACGATCACTCAGGCGTCGCTCGGTCATCCGCGCCGCTTCTTGGTGTTTGCGTACTCGACGCTGTTCGAGTCTGTGAATCCCGGGCAGGACCGTACTTCAACCGTGACGAGGGACCGAGAACAGAAGCGGACCGCGTTGACGCAGTTTATCGAGCGTGTCGGGAACTGATGCGTGCGTTCGCTCGGCATCGATATCGGCGGTACAAGCGTCAAGGTGGCGATCCGGGATGGGGCGTTGACAAACACTGCCCGGAGCGAGCAGTACCGCTGTCCTGATCGAGCATCGTTGATTGATGCCCTGCGCGGTGCGATCGGTTTGATAGATTCGTCCATCGACAGCTCGGTTCCTCTGGGGCTGTGCCTTCCCGGGCGACTCAACGAGTCAGAAACAGCGATTGAGCGGTCGTTGAACCTGCCTTGCCTCGAGGGGTGGTTGTTTGATGATTTGCTGCGCTCGGTGCTTGGGTTCAGACCGGCGTGCTTTCGTGTCGTGAGCGATATGTGTGCGACTACGCATGAGATTGTCCGCTCCCAAGGGCTTGAGGGTCGGGTTGCGGTTCTTGCGATCGGAACTGGTGTAGGGCTGGGGGTGTACGAACACGGTCAGATGTGCTCGATTGGTTCGCGCGGCATTGGCCATATCGGACAGATTGATGTGGGGCGCATTGGAGAAGCTGATGTTGTGGGGCGTGATGGTTCGCTCAATACGCTTGAGTCGTATGTTGGGTTGCCGGCGTTGCGGTCGAGACTCGGCGGCGCGAAAGAAGAAGAGCTGCTGCGATTTATGGGATCACTCCCGCCAGAAGATCCAGCGCTGCACGCGTTAGTGCATGCGATGCGGGTGGTGCACGCGATTTATGTTCCAGACACGATTGTGCTCGCGGGTGGTGTAGGGCTTGCGTTGCAACCGAGCGGCGAGGCGATTCGCGATCGCGTCAATGAAGGGTTGACTTCACTCGCCAACCCGAACTGGTCGCTGGGCTTTGCGGACTCGCTCTATCACGCGGCATCGGGAGCGGCGATGCTCGCCTTCGACTGACGAGACCCGGCGGCACAGACACTCGTCGACAGCAGCACCCCGATGGTGAGCTTCCAGGTGAAGTTGATGCCATAAAAGTATTCAATCCGAGGCGAATGAATCATCGGGACTGCGTCGTAGATGAATCGTTGAGTGATGAACATCCACACGAAGCCGACGATCAGCGCTGCGATAACCGAAGCTGACGAGCCGCGTTTGGTGAGCAGCGCGCAGAAGAAGACTCCGATCAGACCTGCGTACGCGAAACTCATCACGCTGAGGGCGAAGACGATGAGGGTGTCGCCGTTCATCTGCTTCCAATAAATGCACACACACGCGAACACGGCGAGCACAATACCCCAGGCGATGACTCCGATCCGCCCAACGCGCACCAGGTGCTGCTCGGAGAGCGGTGCGCTGCGGCGGCGGTTCATCATGGGCTTGTACAGGTCGCTGATAAACGCGGCGCTCATCGCGTTGATGGCGCTGTTCAGACTGGAGAGCCCGGCTGCGAAGAGCCCGGCCATCATGAGCCCGCGCACACCAGGGGGGATCTGTGTCAGGATGTAGTGGAGGAAGATTGTCATCGATTCCTCCGGCGGGACAGTGTTCTCCACTGAGGTGTGCTCGGGGCGTTGGTAGAGCACCCAGAGCAGCAGCCCGAGCGTGAGAAAGATCGTCACGCTGGGGATACCCAGCAGGATACCCACGATCACGGATCGGGCGCCTTGCTTTGCGTCTTTGCATGTGAGCATGCGCTGGGCGAGGTCCTGGTCTGTGCCGTAGGAGCCGATACCCAGCAGGGTGAAGCCGATCATGCACGCTGGGAGCGTGAACGGTGCTTGCCAGTCGAAGCTGAGATCAATTAGTGTGAGCTTCGACTGGCCATTGTTCGCTCCGGTTTTCAGTTCATGCAGCACCGTATCCAGCGGGGAATTGATTGTGCTGGCAATCACGACGATGGCACAGATTGCGGCACCGATGAGGATAGCGAACTGGATGACATCTGACCAGATTACGGATTTGATCCCGCCAGCCAAGGTATAGACGATGCCGACGATCGCCAGCACCGCGATCGCTCCCATGAGGTATTGGGGTTGGTTCCCGCGTTCGAATCCGAAAAGTACAATCGCCGCGGGGATGGCGCCTGCGTAGACGCGGGCACCTGATGCGAGCACACGGCCGATGAGAAAGGTGATGCTGGCGCTCTTGCGAGCGGCAGGGCCGAATCGCTCTTCAAGCAGTTCGTAGATAGAGGCCGATCCCGAACGATAGAACGCGGGGATAAACACCATCGCGATCACGAACGCGGCCAGCACCATGCCGATATTGGTCGCGAGATAGGTCAGGTCGCCTTTGTAGGCTTGTTCGGGTGCACCGATGAAGGTGACCGCTGAGAGCGAGGTCGCGACGATGGAGATCGCGACGGCCCAGCTCGGCATCGAACGAGAGCCAAGGAAGTAGTCTCTGCTATTCTTGGCCGACTGTCGAGAGAAGAGTGCGCCCGTGACCGCGAGCAAGAGGAAGTATCCTGCGACGACCGCGAGATCGATGAGCCCGAAGCCGGTTGTTCCAGAACTTTGCGCGGTTGTCAGCACCCGATGTACATCGGGCTGACGCGTGATTCTCGATCAGAATCAGGTTACTTCTGGGCGGCGAGAACTTCGCTCATGACACGATACACCAGCTTGGCGGCGATGAAATCCGAGGCATGGTGATTTGGGTTGGGGCACAGCTCGACGACATCGAAGGCGACGATCGTGCGCTGTTGTGCCACACGCCGCACGAGTTCATTGACGGTGAACCAGTCCATGCCTCCCGGCTCCGGGGTGCCGGTTGAGGGAAGAATCGATGGGTCAAACGCGTCGAGGTCGATTGTCAGATACACCCGGTCTTCGAGTTTCGATATCGCGCGATCCATCCAGCTTGTGTCGTTGGCACGGGTCCAAGCGTCGATCTGGTGACCGAAGAAGACCCGATCGCTGTCCATGCCCTCGAGTTCCTCGGCATCGATCGCTCTGATTCCGACCTGGACGATTGACGCATGCTCGCGGGCTCTGGCCATAACGCACGCGTGGTTGTGGGTCATGCCGTGGTAATTATCGCGAGTGTCACCGTGGGCATCGATTTGTAGAACTGATATGGGGCCGCAACAAGCCGCGGCAGCTTCGATGGCTCCGATGGAAACCGAATGTTCGCCCCCCAACACAATGGGAAGCTGGTCGTTTCGGATTGCGGTGGTGACGCGTTCCTTAACGAGCGGGGCGAGTTTGACTGGGTCGTGCGCATCACACAGCACAGGTTCCTGTGTATGGATGCCTTGTTCGTAGTGTTCGCTCTGTGTCTCGATGTCGTACCATTCGACCTGCGCGGATGCCTCGATCATTGCCTCGGGGCCCAGGTCTGCGCCCTTGCGATAGGTCGAGGTCGCATCGTATGGGACGGGGATGACCTGAACCCTGGCTTCGGGGCGTGTGTATTCATCTGGGATGTCGAGGAATCCTGGCATGGTCACTCCCTGCGGTGCTGGGGTCAGGTGAGCTGGTCGTCGATATTGAGGTATGTATATCCGCTCAATCCCGACTCGTAGAACTGGGTCAGGGTGCGGGATTCGCGCACGCTCATGTCTTTGCGTTTGACGGCCCGCTCGCACTCCTTCTCAAGCGATCGTGCGAGTTTTTCAGGTTCGAACTGTACATAGGACAGGACTTCCGAGATTGAGTCGCCCTTGACGATCTCTGTGATAGACCAGTCATCGTCTTCGATCGCGATATGGACCGCATGGGGGTCACCGAAGAGGTTGTGGAGATCGCCGAGGGTTTCCTGGTACGCACCGACGAGGAACACGCCGAAGTAGTACGGCTCATCACCTCGTATGTCGTGCACCGCGAGGGTGTGTTCTGCTTCACCAGTTTCAGAGATGAACAGATCGATCTTTCCGTCGGAGTCGCATGTGATGTCAGCAAATACAGCCCGATGCTCGGGTGCCTCGTTCAGTCGATGGATTGGCATGATCGGGAAGAGCTGATCGATTGCCCATGTGTCAGGGAGTGACTGGAACAACGAGAAGTTCGCGAAGTAGGTCTCGCTCATAAGGTCGTCGAGGCCCTGCAGCGGTTCTGGAACCTCGTCGAGTTCCCATACTGCGCGCTGCAGAAGTGAGCAGTTCGTCCAGAAGATTCTCTCGATCTCGGCTCGGTGCTCAAGCGTGAGATACCCGAGTGAGAAGAGCGACATCGCGTCCTCGCGTGCGCGGGTGGTATCGTGCAGGATTTCTACGAGACGGGGTTTCTTTTCCCGGAGTGAGTTGAGCGCGTGTCGGAGATCACGCAGCGGCTGAGGGGCGTCTGGGTCGTCATCGGGGACGACAAACTCGTGATCGACGAGATCACTGGGTCCTGTGGAGCCGAGCACATTGAATATGAGAACGGAGGAATACGCGACCATGGCCCGCCCGCACTCTGTGACAACGGTCGGATGATCGATTCCCTTTGAGTCGCAGACGGAAGAGATGCGATAGATGACATCCGAAGCGTATTCATCCAGTGAGTAGTTCATGGATGATGGTCGGTCGGAGACTGAGCCCTGATAGTCGACCCCGAGACCACCGCCGATATCGATGTATTTCAGGTTGGCACCTTGGTCATGCATCTGCGTGAAAACATGCGCTAGCTCGGTGATGGCCATTTTGATGGTTGTTATGTCTTGGTGCTGACTTCCGGAATGGCAGTGGAGGAGTTGAAGGCAGTCGAGCATATCGTGTCGCTTGAGTGTGCCGATCGCTCGGAGGAGTTCTGCGATCGTGAGCCCAAACTTGCTCTTGATGCCGACTGATGTTGCCCAACGCCCGGAACCGGATGCGGCAAGTTTGACGCGAACGCCGATGCGTGGGCGCACGGCATACTTTTCTGCGAAGTTGATGATGAGCATCAGCTCCTTGAGATTCTCGACGACCGGGATAATGGTTCGTCCGAGCTTGTGGGCGAGGATGACGGCTTCGATGTATTGTGCGTCCTTGAAGCCGTTGCAGATAATGAGCTGATCTGGCGTCTCAATGGTCATTGCCATGACGGCCAGCAGCTCTGGTTTTGAACCGACTTCGAGCCCATACCCAAGCTTGTGCCCATATCGCGCGATTTCTTCAACAACATGGTGCTGTTGATTGACCTTGATGGGGTAGGCCGCGAGATAGTTGCCTTTGTAGTTGTTCTCCTCGATCGCGATTTGAAACGCATCGCGTATCGCGCGGAGACGGTGATCGACGATATCGGTGAATCGGAGCAGCACCGGAGTATCGATTCCGCGTTCGCTTAGCCCCTCGACGATCTCGTGTAGATCGATGCTTGGGCCGTCTGGCCCGAGCGGGTTGGTGTGGAGGTTCCCATCCTCATTGATGCGGAAGTAGCCTTGGCCCCATCTTTGGGTGCGGTAGGTCTTTTCTGAATGCTCATGGCTCCACGCCCCCCCCTTCGCGGTGCTGGGGAGGTCAGAGGGGTGTGGGAGTTCGGTGGTGGTGGGGGAGGGCATTCTGAATTGTATAGCCCATCGAGAATCACTCGATCCATGTCGAGTATGATTTTCTTTCCAGCAGGAACGGGCGGCGATAGAAGCCCTTCACACCCTCATCGGAGTCACACATGAATATCCGTGCCTTCATGGACGAGCACTTTCGTCACTTTAATGCAGCAGCGGCCCTCGATGCCGCAAAGGGGTACGAGGACCATCTCGCCGAAGGTGGGAAGATGCTCGTGGCGATGGCAGGGGCGATGAGCACGGCTGAACTTGGGCGTTCACTTGCGGAGATGATCCGTCAGGGCAAGGTCCACGCGATCTCGTGCACCGGGGCAAATCTGGAGGAGGATGTCTACAACCTCATTGCCCACGACCATTACGAGCGGATCCCCAAGTACCGCGACCTGACCCCCGCCGACGAGCAGGCACTGCTGGAACGCCACCTCAACCGGGTCACCGATACCTGCATCCCCGAGGAAGAGGCGTTCCGCAAGCTCGGGCACCTGCTGATCGGGAAGTGGAAGGCCGCGGCTGAGTCGGGCGATCGCAAGTTCCCGCACGAGTACCTCTACGAGATCCTCAACGAGGGGCTTCTGGAGGACGAGTATCAGGCGGACCCCAAGAACTCCTGGCTGCTGGCGGCTGCCGAGAAGAACCTGCCCATGGTTGTCCCGGGTTGGGAGGACTCGACGAGCGGCAATATCTTCGCGGCGGAGGTGCTCAGCGGGAATGTGAAGTCGGCATCGGCCGTCAAGTCGGGCATTGAGTACATGATGGACTTCACGGGGTGGTACAAGGAAGCCTCGGCCAAGTCGAGTATCGGGTTCTTCCAGATCGGCGGCGGCATCGCTGGCGACTTCCCGATCTGTGCCGTGCCCCTGATGCGACAGGACATGGAGCTGAATGTGCCGCTGTGGGGGTACTTCTGCCAGATCAGCGACTCGACGACCAGTTATGGGTCGTATTCCGGGGCGGTGCCCAATGAGAAGATCACCTGGGAGAAGCTGGCGGTCGATACCCCCAGTTTCATCGTCGAATCCGACGCGACGATTGTTGCCCCGCTGATCTTTGGGTATGTCCTTGGTTGGTAAAAAGTGGGGATGACTTCGCCCGATTTGGGCCTATACTTTCTCCCCGCCTGGAGAGGTGGCAGAGCGGTTGAATGCGCTGGATTCGAAATCCAGTATGGCCTTCGGGTCATCGGGGGTTCGAATCCCCCCCTCTCCGTTTGTTTTGAATTACCCGCGTTTCTGAGCAACGGACGCGGGTTTTTCAATGGGCACAGGGGATGTGTTCCCAGATGTGTTCCCAGACCGCCCAAACGCGCGCCTCGGCGCGTGTTCCGATCAGATTCTCCGCAACAAAATCACCTCTTGACAGAGCGTCAAAAAGCTGTCATAAATGAAGGGTGACCCATTTTGACATCTCGTTCGATGATTTTCTCAGGCACCCAGAGACTTGGGTGCCGGTGATCAATACGCATTGTGTCGTCTATGTCCCGTTTGAGTCAAGATTCGATTCTTCTGGTTCAGGAGAACTGGCGATACTCGCGGTAGGACACTTCGATCGCTTGATCGCCAACGTGTCTCGCTCCAAAATTCAAGAATACTTACCAGAACGCATTGAGTCCTTTGACATCAGCAAGCATGAGCTGCAGAGGGTGCCAAATGAACCGGTCCTGTTGACGGCTCAAGGAATCCCGAGCATCGCTGTGATGATGGACAAATCAATGTATACCGAGCTGCGTCATGAGACACAGAGAAAGCAGCAACCACCACGAACGCTCCAGAGCGGCACCGTGCTGACTTCTGCGGCGCTTTGGAAAGCAATCAACAATCAGAACACAAACGGCTAATTCACGATTGATCAATGGCGTAAGAAGCTACTGCAAGGGCTGATTGCCCGCTCTTGTTGACAAGACGCGTTGGCCGTAGATGGACCACATCGCTCATCTCTGGAATCACTCGCTGTGATGCTACCGATTCTGCGATCGGAACGAAGAGCTCAGGAAAAGCTGAGCCGATGGTGCCAAGCACGATCTCATCGGGCTCGATTATGTTAATGATGATCCCAGCCAGCTCACCCAATCGCACCGCTGCTCGCTTTGTGACACGGAGAGCGGCTGGGTCTCCGTCTTGAGCCGCAATACAGAGCGACTTGGTATCCAACTGCTTATTTTCACAGAGCTGTTGTAGCACGGTGGTCTCGCCCAGCTGGCGACATACCATGACTTCACTCTGTGCATCTTGCACAATACCTCCGCCACTCAAGAATCCCTCGACTGTGCCTCGGGCACCGAACCCTACTGGACCTTCGTTTGAGAGCAGGATTCTGCCGACCTCACCTGCAAAGCCGCGGGAACCTGTCACCAGCTGATCATCGATGATGAGTCCTGCTCCCATACCCGTTGCCATCGTCAGATACACGAGTGAGCGTATGTGTCCTTCGCGTGCCCACTTCCATTCTGCGAGTGCGGTTGCATTGGCATCGTTCATGCCGAGTGCATTCTTGAATCCTCTTTTAAGCAGATACTTTCCGAGCTCAAAACCATGCCAGCGAGGCATGTTTGGCACTCCAAGGAACTGCTGATTCTGATGGTGGAACGGGCCTGGGCAACAAATTCCGATTGCATCAGGGATGATTGAGTTTTTGCCAGAGTGCTGCTTGAGTAGTGAAACACAATGATCAAGGATCGACTCAGGCGATGATGCCATTTGTGTCTTGAACTGTTCGTACCAGACTACTTCACCGCTCGGTCGTCCGATAGTGACACCGATCTTCGTTCCGCCGATGTCGATTCCCCATAGCATAATCCCGAACCTCCGATTCAGTCTGAAGCCGCAAGGAGGTCAGCTCTGTCCGAGCTCGCCAACAACACTCTCGATGTACGCTGAGACACCCTTGAACTCAGGATCGCTCTGAGTTACGAGCGTTGCTGGATCCATGTGAGCGAAGATTGGCGAAGCACCTTTTCCGCCTGCTGATCGTGACGGAACCTGTCGGTAGCTGCTAATCACCGCAAAGACCCCGGGAACCCAGACAAGTCGTGGCCCCATCAGACTCGCTGGATAGCGGTAAATATCGATCGATCCCCGAGCACCCGTGAGTCCTCGTATTTGCTGAAGAGAGTGGTCCTGAAAGAACTTGATCCTCTCGCCCTGCCCGCTGTGCGCTCCCTTTGCTCTTACAAGGTAAAGATCGACTCCACAGTTTTTTAGAACTAATCTTTCAAGCAGCTCAGTCGCATTCATGCCACTGTACTGCACAAGGACTGCTTTTGTAATCTGATCATCAGGCAGAGAATCAACGAGTTCCTGTGCCCGGGCATACGCCCTCGTACAATCTGAAAAAACTGATGTGGTGCTTATTGAATTTTTAGCTTTATGAATCGAGTTGTTCACGACCGGAAAATAGTCATGCTTCGTGATTCTGGAAACAACCTCTGACGATGAGAGTTCCTTTTCGCCTTCGTTCGCTGATGAGAACTTCACAGAGTCCTTGTTAAGCAGGCAGTTCTGAAAAGAAAGACTATGTCGTTCCACAGAGACGACGGTGCTCCATACGTGCGGCAGCTCTTGACTGCCGAAAAACTGCTGGGTTTCATCTTTTAACTGATTCTCGTTCCTCCAGCCGAGTGAGCTCCCAAACTTGCTGAACGGCGATTTGCGTAATGCCCCCACCAGCTTTTGGAGTTCTGGGATGTGTGTCTCCAGTTCGCTTTTCGACCAACATCCGTCTACTGCATCCGACGACGCGAGCAGGGCGAGTAATCTGGGTAGACTGGATTTGATGTACTCTGAGTTGCACTCAGCGCCAATCACAGGTTTGTTTGAATTGCCCGCCACGACTAGCTCAAGTGAATCCAACGATGGATCGTCACAGGATTTTACTCTGACATGAAGCTGTGCATTCATCATTATGCTCCTTTGGAGATAGCATACACGAATTCCTGAGTTGCGCGATGGATGAATAGAGTCTGAGTAAATGACCGGACTCCGAGTAGTCGTGGCAGCCTGGAGTGCGTGTAGTCCACCTAGCTCAAAAATCGACTGTACACGTTCTGATGTTCATGGCTCTTGGTAGAGTGCTAAAGCCTCAGCCAAATCGGCCGTCATGGCTGGAGCATCTCGTATTGAACATCGCCTGAGCAACGATGGTCAACTAACAGCCTTGCTCAACACTACCTGAAGGAGACTTTGCATGTCACAAAAACCAGTTGAAGGGCAGCATATCAGCGGCTACCCAGACCACACAGAAACGATTGACGGAGATGTTGTCAATCGCACGACGGGCGAGAAGGTGTATATCCAGGGATCTACCCTGAAGGTTGGGCCAGACGGCAAGACCTACACCTAAACGCGCCCTCAATGACCGGCACCCACTTCGTCCGGTCACTACGAGTGGCTTCTCCCTCCGGGTGATCCTCAACGGGGTCACCCGGGATTCTACCTGGCACTGAATCCACTACCCATGCGAGTTCTCTTCGCAAGCAGCCGCCATGATTTCGCAACGCTACGTGCCATTCAGACTTTTGGGACTACTGGGTTTGATTGCTCGATCAGATTACGGAAGTGAACGCCAAGACAGCGAGCGATACCAGTGTTGCGCCCACCCGGAAGCACCACGTTATCTCGTAACTGGCAGAGGAAAAACTGACATGAAGGCATCACAATTCTATCAAGGGAGAGAGCGGTACAAGCTCATCAAGCGTTTCAGACAAGACACCCAGCTGCCAGACTGGACTCTACCCAAAGCCGACCAGCACCTCCAGAAACCCCTTATCAGGTTCAACAAGAAGGGCGATCATCTCACGCTGCTGCAGTGCCTGGCCGGCGGGGTCATGGCGATCGGTTCGAGCGGATCAGGGAAGACCTCCACGATCCACATGCTCACGGAGAAGATGATGCAGGCGGGCTGCTCGCTCGTCTACTTCACTTACAAAGCTGAAGAGGCGCACAAGCTTGCCCGACTGGCGGAACGCGCGGGGCGCGAGGATGTCATCGTCTATCGCCCGGAGGAGCATTCGTACAACCCACTCTTGGCCATGCAGGAGCTCACAGAAGGGTCGATCTCTAGGCACGAGCAGCTCACGAGCATGGTGCTGAGCGGCACGCACCGGGCCAGCGAGGGCGGCGGAGGTGATTCCAAGACGTGGGCAGGGATTGCCTCTGGCTACGTGTTCGCGATCGTGGTGCTGTGCGATCTCGCAGGCAAGCCACTGAGCTACCGGCTGATCGAGCTGGTACTTACGAGTCTGCCCGTATCCGAGGAGCAGACGCAGTCCTCGGACTGGATTGATTCGAGCATCATCTGTGACCTTTTCAAGCTGGCCACGTCCAGGCACCTGTCCCCCGCCCAGGGTGCCGAACTCGAACGAGCCGCCAGGGTCCTGCTGGTGGAGGCTGCTCAGCTCGGCTCGCGGGCACGATCCTCGGTCATCATGACAGCCAAGGTCGGGTTGAGCGCGCTCTCGCGGGGCATGATCGGCGATGCCCTGTGCCAGCCTGTGAACACGTGGAGCCCAAAGGAGTTGGTGGTGGATCGCCCTGGAGTCATCATCTTCGATACCTCGCTCCAGAAGTACGGCGAGAGCGCTGGCTTGACACTAGCGCAGCAGCTAAAGCACGTGCTCGTGTATGCGATCGCCAATCGCGACCTGAACCTCTCCAGGCACCCAATCTTCCTGGTGTGTGACGAGATGGCGCAGCTTGTTGACGAGACAGACGCCCAGTCGATGGCCGTGCTCCGGGAATCAAGGGCGGCGTTCGTTGGGGGAGTGCAGTGCGTCTCGCAGCTGAGTTCGGCGTGTGCTAAGTTCAGCAGGGACGGACGCTCGATGGCAACGACTTTACTCGGACTCCCTTCCGTTCTCATCTGCAATGCGTGCGGTGATCCTGAGACCCTCCAGTTCATGGAGCAGCGATTGGGATCGACCCCCTCGGTCAACTTCTCAATGGGTAGCAACGAGTCCGACCGGTCGCAACGCGAGCAGAGCGCCCGGTCGTCCGGTCGCAGCGAGCAGTTCTCGGAGGCCATGAAGCCCGAAACCCCGGCGTATCAGATCGCCAGGCTCGCCCGGGGTGGGCCGGAGTACAACTACCACGTTGAGTTCCTGCTGAGCATCAGCGGGAGAAGATTCAAGGGCTCAGGCGGCAAGTCGTCGCTCAAGGTGCGCTTCAAGCAGATCCTCCTCTGACTCCCTCGTGGTGCTGCGGAGAGATCCGCCTCACCGTGTTCTATCTCAACCTGGGAAAGTGCTGAACTCGGGGCGTGTGCGCCGAGCACGGTATCCCTATGCCCCGCGCGTATGCCCGGTGGCAACACAACTGGAGCAAAACATGATCGATATGAGTGGCAACGCATCGGCTGATACTGGAATATTGAGGTCCGCATGGCAGGGATACATGGAAAGCAAAGCGGTATCGCGTGAGATCATGGGGGATGTAACCAAGGCCGCTAAGTTAGTCGGAAGACTGCTGCGGGTGCTGCCCTTGCTGATAAGGCTCCTGCTGCTGGGCTTCACCGGCTGGATGCTGCTGCTGACTCATCAGCGCATCGGGTTGCTCATGAATCTCCTCCTGCTCGGTACTTCACTACCACTCTACATGCTCATGAATGACCAGGCGAGCAGCCTTGGTGGAGGTCTGTTTCTCTCGGGATGGCTGATGCTCATGATCGGGGCCGGGTTTGTCCACCTGCTCAGCGGGCTGTGCCGGCTGTACTGGCCCGAGCGGATGGGGTCGCACGTGCATCGCTGGTCGACCGGCGACATGCACCCCTGGCTCCGATCGTCCGCGTTCATCCTCAACTGGATCCCGCACGCTCCGACCCGTGAGATGCTCAAAGGCCATCTCTTTGAGCCGGTGCTCACGCTGCTCATGGTCAGCATCTTTCACACCATCGACAGCATGCTCTTCGCGACGGGCTCGGGGAACAGCAGGACTGACCTCTTCATGATCCCGCTCATGGCCGGCCTGTCGATGCTGGCGCTCGCCTGGATGGAGTTCACATCGGTGTGCTATCAGCGGCAGCTGATGGGCGACCAGCTGATGGAAGCTCAAGCTAAGTCTGAGCTGATGCAGTCGGCGCAGAGCCAGTCCGGTCCCCAGTCGCAAGACCGCCAGGCGGAGGGGACGATTAGGACATGACCTTTGACTACACACATGGTCTTCGTTTCAACTTCAAGAACCTTTACGCATCTACAAAAAAGGAGAACAAGCATGCATCGTCACGACAAGTTCCGGGACTACAGCGGTCTCTACGAGAACTACCGCGGAAGCTCGAGTCGAGTCCCTGACCTCTGCCCAACTTGCCGACATCTCTCGATGATCAATATCCATGGATCACCTCTCGACGGCACGAAACCATGGATGAGGAACGACCATCGTTTCTGCAGAACCTGTCATCCCTACGAGTGCAAGTTCTGTGGTCGCTACTGGGGGGCGAGTGATGAGCGAGACTAGGAACAACCCGATGCGCGACTGGCGGCACCTGCCTTACGAAACGCACCAGACATGCAACTGCCCATGCGAGGACGAGATCACCGACGTAGTCGGCGCGGGGAGGGTGCTGAAATTATCAGTTAGCACAGTGTATTCGCTGGTGTCCCAAGGCCGACTCAAGCGCTGCGTCTCTCGCAAGCAGGGATCATTGCGTTTCCACAAGCCGACGCTGATTCGCGAGTACTTCGGCTGGCGTTGAGTCGCCGCTCCTGTCACCACCCACTTCCCACGCACCGCATGGCGGTGCTTTCTTTCGCACACCTATCACATCAACGAAACAGGAAGATACAGATGAAGATGACAGACAAGCACGAGCTGACCGAGCTTGGGATCACGATCGGCCGGCGGATTAACATCAGAACCAACGCACAGGGCCAGCGTGTCGAACAAGTCAGCCGCAACTACACGGCGGAGTATTCTGATGCCGACGGCAAGCGTCGGATCGAATCACTGCAAACCCCGAACAAGCGAGAGGCGATACGCAGGGCACAGCAGATCCACCACCAGCTGACCGAGGGCGAGGTGCCCAAACGCCGACCGATCAAGCTCACCATGATTTCACTTGTTGATCGCTACATCGATTACTGCAAGGCAAAGGGTATCTCAAAGCGATCAGTTGCACGCTACTCTACGGCACTCAGCAAGCTACTTGAGTACTGCCAAGAAACAGAAATTAAGTATGTATCTCAACTGAATGAGGAGAAGTTCTTTCAATACACGGCGTGGCTTAGAGGGAAGACTCATAAACAAAGAGCGCAGTACTCCTCGAAATCGATTCATACCGAGTGCGTTATCTGTAAGCAGATGCTCAACTTTGCCTACCGCCAGTCGCTGATCCGTATCAATCCGCTCGCGGGGGTCAAGGTGCCCAAGGGTCGTTCAAAGGAGGCCCCTTGCTTTACAACGTCTCAGATTCATGGTCTGCTTGGCCGATGTCGAGAGCTGATGCAGACCGATTCCAGCTACCGGCTCACGCACGATGCGATCGCCATCTTGGCCTTCTCGGGGCTTCGGGTCGGCGAGCTCCGGGCGTTGCGGTTCGCGGATCTGATGCCTGATCGGGGCGAGCACGGCATGATCCGCGTCTGCCGTGGCGGGTCGCAGGATGCGCCAAAATCGAAACACACACGGTATGTCCCAATACTGCCCGTCCTGCGGCCCATCATCGATGCGATCCCCCAAGGAGACAAAGGCGACAACGGATTAGTGATGCCCGATCTGCGCGAGCGTTCGCTCTTGGCGAGGGTTAAGGATCTCGCTCGCACGCTGGAGTACGGCTCAAGCTTCCGCACGCACTCTTTACGTCACCATTATGTCAGCATGTGCGCCTCAGCGGGTGTTCCCCAGCGGCTGGTGCTGTCCTGGGTCGGGCACCACTCCAGCGAGCTGATCTCGATCTACTTCACGCTCCATGACGAGGAATCGGATCGTGCCGTGCACAAGCTCGCGGACTCAACACACGGTGCCCAAAGCCAGGAGCCGGCCAGCGAGGTCGTACAGCGGGTGCGTGACACGCAGCGTGATCGGTGATACAACCGACGGTGTCACCACCCCCTGCAATGCAACTTATGCGTGTGCTAGTTGGGCATGATGAAACTCGCAGATTGGTTGTTCGAGAACAACATGTCGCCCCGGGAGCTCAGACTGATCCTTGGGGTGTCGAAGGCCGCAATGAACCGATACATCGCCGGGACCCGCACGCCGGGGAGGGAAATCACTCAGCGCATCGCCGAGCTCACGGGCGGTGAGGTGCAAAGAGCTGATTTCCTGGACCCAACGCCTCCCAAGTGCGCGACCGTGCACACCCGGCCCGACGGTACGAAGCGCTGGGTGCTTCCCTGGTCTTCAGGGAAGCCCAAACGCGAGCCGTTGTACTCCAGCTATCTGAGCAACCCGCTGCTGCGGGCGATCCAGGTCCTCAACGGCCGGGCGCTATTCAAGCGATCCGGTACCTTCCTGCTCGACGGGCGAGTGAGCGATCCCAAGCGGATCGTCGCCGCGGCGAACGAGGTCCTCAGGTCGAAGGGCCAGGCGGTGATCCGCTACCCGGCCGTTGCCCCGATCCACGACGGTGAACCCTGGGATCAAGGGGGTGAGAATGCAGAGTAAGTCATCGCCGAAGCCGCTGAAACCCAAGCAGTGCGCGGATTCGGCGCCACAGTGCTCCGCAAACCGACCTGAGGCTGCCGGGGATCCGTTGACATTCTCCGCTCCGCGCGTGACACATGGAGAAACAACCGGAGGTCACCATGAAACACGAACACAAGGAATTGCTGAAGAAGTACGACCGAGAGTATCTCGACGATGCATTGATCGGCAGGCGGCTGAGGCAACTCCGTCAGAGCGCGTGCATCACCCGCGACGAGCTGGCCGTCATGACGCTGATCCCGGAGGACGAGCTCAAGGACTACGAAACCGGCCAGATCCCGCTGGGGATCAACCGCATGCGGCAGATCGCGGCAGCACTGGATGCGGACGCGACGACGCTGCTCGCCCGGCTGCTATTTCCCCTCTGCTGACGACCGCGGAGGTGGCCGAGTTCCTGCGGGTGCATCGGAACACCGTGGACAACGAGCGGCAGGCAGGACGGCTCGCGTGCATCCGGATCGGGAGGCGTGTGCTGTTTACCAAAGGGCAGGTCATGGACTACGTCATCTACAAACAGAATGAAGGAAAGCAACACGGATGTTTTATGAACCGGTCTGGGACTACGACGAGTATCAGCTTGTCAAACGCCCGGATACGCCCAACTACCACATTTACTGGACACCCAGGGCAGGAGAACGATCTCAACGTAAAAGCACGGGCACAAGCGATCTTCAGAAAGCCAAACAACGGCTAATCGACTTCGCCAAGCCCCGGCTTCGGCCCACCGCTAAGCCAGAAGATGAGCTCGACCTGCTCGAGATCCTGGTGGACTATGTTGAGCCGATCATCCGCAACTCACGATCTCGCCAATGTGGTGAAGTTGGGGCACTCAAGCACTGGATGATGTTCTTCGATGAGTTTCATGTGCGCACGGTCGCCGATCTCACGGTGGGGATGCAAGAAGCGTACATGGAATGGCGTTTCAAGCTGATACACGAGAGGGGATACAAAGGGTCACCGGCCACTGTGGGGCGGGACATGCGTGTGATGCGTGCGGCTCTGAATCGTGCCTGGAAGTACGGGATTCTGGAGCACAAGAAGTACGTCAAGTCGCTTCCTGAGCCTCCGTCGAGGCCCACTTTTATCTTCCCGGAGGAGGCGAAGCGGCTACTCAAAGAATGTGAGCAGACCCCTCATCTCTGGCTCTTTGTCATGGTCGCCCTGCACACGCTTCAGCGTCCCAGCGCAATCTTCGCCTTGCGTGTTGAGCAGGTTAAGTTCAGCGAAGGGCTCATCGATTTCTTGCCTGCAGAGGGGATCCAAACACGGAAACGCCGCCCAGTCGTACCCATCAGTGAAACGCTCTGGCCCTTGCTCGAAGAAGCGGTTGCAGATTCGATGACCGGGTATGTGATTGAGCATGAAGATCGCCCGATCAACAGTGTTCGCACTGCCTTCAACAAGGCTCGGGATCGTGCTGGTTTACCGCCTGAGGTCACGCCATACACACTCAGGCATACGGGGGCGACACTGCTGCTCTCATTGGGTGTACCGATCCGTGAAGTGTCAGGTATGCTTGGGCACACCGAGCAGCAAACGACGGAGCTTTACGGAAAACACCACCCAGAGTTTCTCAAGAAGGCCCGAGCTGGAGTGGATCGCCTGTTTGGGAATAAGCACGACGTGCTGATTCAGGCCGCACGCTCACGGGTTGTCTCAGAGGCTTGATACTCGATTCTCTTCTTCCAATCAGACACCAAGTTCACCCTGAATCACAAGAGATCACATACGCTTTGCGCCAAAGTCGCGCCAAACCGGTGATTCGGGGGTGATTTGTGCGAGCGATGGACAGTGTCTGTTTTTGCTTGCGTTTGTTGGAGGTGCGGGGTAAGAAGGGGGCGATCCGGGCCGCTGTAGCTCAGTGGTAGAGCGCTCCATTGGTAAGGTGCTGGAAGCCGCCTACCGCAAGCGTTCCTGCGGGTTTCAGCCACACCAAATCACACTCAGCCACATGCTGTTATGCCCATTTTGCGCCAATGCGCGCCAATGAACATCGCGGTCAAGCAACTCCATTAGCAGAATCGCAACTGCAGGCAAATAGTTCTCATCAGAGCCCATATAGCACATGAATGGCATCATGCTGCACATTACTACTCCGCCAGTTGATGCCAAAGGGCTTTGATTCTGCACAGCCGGCTCTGAAGCGAACGAGATTCATCTGTTCTTGCGCAAAGTAAAAACAACGCGGGAATCTCCTCAATACAGTTCGCACGTTATTCTTGATATGCAATCTGATGTTTAAGTGATGCCAGAGGGGCATGTGTGCTCTATTTCATTGCTTGAGATTTCGCCCAGCGCTTCCAGTCTTCATTTGACCTTTGAATGATTTCTTCTAGGAGCTCGTTCGTCCACTCATCACGCTGACCGGAGCGAATCTGTAATCGAGCGAGAGCTTGGATAGATGGGAGATGGCCTGGAAACACCTCGATCGCAGACGCATATGCCTCCAATGCGTCGTCGACTTTTCCTCCTCGCTCAAGCGCAATGCCGAGGTTGATCCTCGGATCAGGGTGTCCGGGCATAAGACGTCTAGCCCAGTCGAACTCCTCAGCTGCCTCGTACAGCTGACCAACATTCAGCAGCACCACACCCATGTTATTGTGCGCGGGACCGTAGAACAGATCTGCCTGAACCGCGAGCCGGAGAAGCCGCATCGCTTCCTCAGGATCTGAATCAATAAACTCAGTAGCTTCATGAGTCAGCTCAGCGGCGAGCTGTTGATTCCGCTCTGTTTGAAGGTCATCCAGATTGGAGTTCTGGGTGGTCGTGCTGCACCCAGTATGAGTAAATGCAAATGTCATGAGAATCAATAAACCATAAGTACGCATCATTATACTACTCACTTCCTTGAGCGTGATATACGGCCAAGCACTCGAGCCTCAAGCTATAGTTGTCTTGGTCTGATCGCTGATCGTGAATCAGCTCTATTCGTTCAGGTACCCACATCTGCTGTGAACGCTCCCAATGGATCAGTAGTCTCCCAATCTGATCTGTCGTCAGACCCGGTATCTCGACTGTGGCTCGCTGTTGACGCAGGCCAGTGAGCTGCTGCTGGCCGTCGCGATGCTCCCGGTCCGCGTTGGTGCGGACAGTGTATCGGGTCCGGGGATTGAGACCGGCTGCGTCAAGTGAGGAGCTGATTCGCATCTCGAAGTCTGCCTGCGGCTTGGTGCCATGGATCGTGTCAGGCTGCTGTTCACGAAGCTCGAGGTAACGCTTGATCTGCTGAGCCAGGGTGTCACGCTGGGAAATCGCTGAAAGAGCATCCTCCCGTTTCTCAGCAACACCCAGCACGGAACTACCTGCGACCATTAAGCTCACACAGATCGCCAAGATCGCGATTAGTTTCCATCGATTACGCATCCAGTCCCCCTTCGCCCTGACGGGAGAGCTGAACGCCCAGTTGCACACGATCGGCAGCTGGTGAGATTTCACGCGAGCGTACGTCCCAATCTTTTTTTGCGCTCAAGAAGCTGAGCATCGAGAGCGCGAGCTCGTTGTTGGGAAGGCTCATCTCAAGACGAATCGTATTGTGATCAAGGCTCATGGATCGGACTCGCGCTTCGGCGCTCTCGGGCCAGTCCTCCAGGAGAAGGGCCAAGTCTTCAACCAGTCTGTGTTGCGCCTGATCCCTTGTTCCGGTTCGCGTGGAGCTCACCTGATTCAGCAACATCGCAAACCGGATTGGATCCGGCTGCGCGTTTCCGCTCGCTGGAGGCAGAACCGAATCGTACATCGCCTGCATGTGCCCTCGGGCTTCAGCGGCCTGCGATACCCATGCATTTGACTGGCGTTGCAAAGCAACAAACACGATCACGGCAATAAAGACAGCAACGATGCTCACCATCTGCAGCGTTCTGTTCCGCCGGTTGATCCGGATCAGGGACTCCATCTCACCAGTGAGAAGATTGAGTTGCGCTCGGCACTGAGCCTGTTCCGATGCCGGCACCCAGTCTGGAAGCTCCCTCGGGATCGCTGTCTCGTGTGTCGACCTGTATGACGCGATGAGTGTCTTTCGGACTGCACAACCGATGATGGACTGATCGACTACTGCAAACGCCATCTGACACTGGTCTACAGGGATCGGGAGAATGGCCTCAAACGCGAACTTGAGCTCCTGACGCTGCTCACGCTTGCTGCCCGATGAACGGGGAAGCTGCGCGAACATGCATGATTCGAATGGGATCCCCGCACGACTCATGGGCGCGGCTCCAGCAGATCGAGCTCGAGCACAGCGACCCTTGATCCATCCTGCAGCTCAACCTCGCTTTCTGAAATCCGACGCACGCTGTACGGTCCAATCTGGGCACCAATGCGCACATCATGCACCTGATCATTGTCCTGGTCATAGATCACCGCGTAGCGGTCCGGCTGCTGCTCATTGCTCGCACTCATCAAAATCGCCATCAGCTGGAGATTCGGTCGTGCGATCTGTACTACTGGCCGTTGCACTTCCGGCTGTATGATCTCGGGCATGTGCCAGAGCTCAAGATCAAACACCTCCCCATTGATGCTCTGTCGATCGCCTTGGGGAGTGGAAGAGGATAGATCCGGTGTCCCTGCCTGGAACACCGCATCTATGTCGAATCTCTCCAGCTCTTTCGGCTTGGCACTGATCGCCCACAGCATAGTCGCCAACAGTGAGACAACCAGTACCGATCTCACTGCGAAGTGCGTGCTCAGATGCTGGTTACTCACTCGGCTCACCGATCACCGTCCTCTGAACGAGCTGCCACTGCCCGCCCTGGTTTGCGTACACGCTCCATACACTACGTGAGACATTGCCAACCGCGACCTGGGCCCTGAACGCCCATACCCTGCTCACGCTCACGAGCTGGATCTCTTCTCCTTCTGCATTGCTCACCGTCTGACTCATGGCAACAAACTCGCTCTGCTGCCGGCTCTCGATGAGCATGCCGAGGTCGCCTACATCATACCGCGCACTGATCTGATCCAGAAGGGCTTGCGGCGCGGTATTCACGTTGATTGAGGCCGTGCCTCGGGTTCGGGTGCGACCAGAGCGTGTGGGCCACGGACTGTGCGTCGCGACCAAGCCTCCGATCGTGTCGGGCGATGATTGGGATGGATACACGACCGAATCCACTTCTAGGCTGCCAAGGTGATATCCCATCTGGAGATCCTGATCTGGCTGTACGAGCGGAGTCAGCCCGAGCGATTCGCTGTTGGCGGGCCACATACCCTGCTGATCCCAGGCCGTGAGCTGAATGCGCACTCGTCCATCGGGATCAATGGTCTCGGTATCGTGCACGATCACAACCGGTGCACCCAAATCAGGATCTAAGGTAGCACTGCTCGAAACTTCGTCAAGCCAGTGAAGGATCGGTTGCTGGGATGCTCTGATCAGCTGATCGCACCGAACAAGCCTGTGTGCCTGGAGTGACGTGATCGCGGCGGATGTCTTCGCTCGGGCGATGATCGTGACACCGACGATCATGACAGTGCATGTCATGAGCACCAATAGCATGGCCGCACCGCGTCGAGTACTCATAGTTGTACGTCCTCTGAACTTAGCACATACGTTCTGCGTAATGTCTGGCCTCCTTCTGATCGCAACTCGACGCTCAGGACGGGCAGAACCCGCTCGTTGCTTGGGAGAACAAGCTCAAGCTGCACACCGTAAACCTGACCGAGCATCGCCGGCTGATCGACTGTTCGTACCCGCTGACCTAAAACCGATCGCAACACAACTCCCTCGATTGGATCGAATCCGTATTGCTGGGTGATCGGCTCTCCGCGGTCAGTCGTCCGGATTGACAACATCTCATCCTCTATCCATACACGAGGATCACCTCGCCGCCGAGTCTCATCGATCGTCTCAACCTGCGAGAGATCGCGACCGATCTGATCAAGCACCATGTACGCGGCCCGATCCCATCGTGACTGTTCCAGGTCTTTGCCCTGCCGAGACAGCGTGGATGTCATCCACGAGACCGCTACCGTCACCAGCACCGCGAGCAGCGAGAGCGACACGAGCATCTCAATCAGCGTCATGCCCCGTCGGTTCGTGCTGATACTCGAACTCAGCGTAATCATGGTACTGTCTCGTTGGACGGTGATACCCAGAGGAGACTGTGTGACGATCCTTCGCTGACCCTCACCCATGAGCCCGCTGCATCTGTTTGAGTATCTGATTGACGCTGATCAACAACCTGCTCGATCGCCCAGTCGTTCGATCTCGCCCACTCGGTGAGTTGCTCCAAGC
>CENL01041704.1_pt1 | contig 77111 bp, 36 predicted proteins | sample 530221 | NCBI WGS metagenome assembly CENL01 (sample SAMEA2619791, study PRJEB7988) | marine metagenome | isolation source: saline water (ENVO:00002010), including
GCTGATCCTGCTGCTGATCCTGCTGCTGATCCTGCTGCTGATCTTGCTGCTGTTGTTCTTCTTTCTGTTGTTCCTGCAATTCTTTGATAAACTGAACGGCGAGCTCAATATTGGCGCGGGCATCGGCGTTGTTCGGGTTACCCCGCAAGGCACCGCGGTAGTGTTCGATTGCGGTTTGAAATTGTTCAATCGCTGCGGCTTTATCCTGTTCGGCGAGTTCCATTCCAGTGGAGTAATGACAGTTCCCGAGGTTATACCGGGCGCGGGCTGCAATACTGGTTTCGCCGTCACCTGCGACAGAGGTAAACATCTCTGCCGCCTGCTGCTTGTCACCCTGGCGATACATTGTGACAGCCTCGTTGTAGTTCAACTCAGCCTGATCGTCGGGAGTTGGTTTGACCTGCTGATATCGCTCTAACGCTTCAGCATACTTCCCCTCTCTCACAAACTGATTTGCCAGGTTAATCTGCTCCGCACTGACCTGTTTAGCAGGTGCATCGGTCTCAGCAGCGCTGAGAGACTTCGTTGACATCGACAAAGTGACCATTATAAGGAGGGCTGCGACTGCACTCCTGGGAACGGAAGCCTTTTCCGTTGTCGAGTTTTTCTTTGCTACTTGAGTTGCCATTGGGATTGACGTTTTCTTTTTATTCCGGGCTGTCGAAATAAGTACTTCCAGTATCAGAAGAAGACAGGCTGGCAGTGCGAACCACTGGAAGCGTGGTATGTAAGTATTGATCGTTGCCGTCTCAAACTCTGCCTGCTCGATGTTTGCCACGTAGTTGTGGTAGACAGCAGCCATGTCGACTCGTTTGGTGCCGGCGGGGATGTAAGCCCCATTGGTATCAGTGGCGATCTGGCTGAGAATTGTTCCATTCATTTTTGACCAGACTGGCTGCCCCTGGTACTCAACGAATGCCTGCCCCCCCTGTTCGGTTTCCGGGATACGTGCCCCCTGATCCATGTCTCCCAGGCCGACCGTGAAGATGCGGATGCCATTCTTTGTAAATGCCTCTTTCGCAGCTTCGACAGGTTTACTCTCCTGGTCTTCACCATCTGTAAAGACGACAATGGCTTTATGGTCGTTCGTTTTATCAATAAACCCTGCGGTAGCCGACCGGATCGCATCGCCGAGCAATGAACCGCCACGTCGGACACTGTGAGGACCGACCGCATCCAGTGACTGTTTGAAGTCTTCATAATGACTGGTCAGCGGAACTGATTGCCGTGTCTCACCCGCGAAAACAACCAGGCCGACGCGGTCGCCGGACATTTCATCGACCATGTCTTTGATCTGTTGCTTTGCACGATCAAGTCGGCTGGGCGAAACATCTTCTGCGAGCATACTGCGGGATACATCGAGTAGAAACATCACTTCAATTCCTTTTTGAGGAACTTCGCGTTCAGTCTTTCCCCAACGAATGTCAATCAGAGCAACTGCCAGTAAAGACAAGCTGCTGACAATCAGAACCGATGAGATCCAGTGTTTTTGAAAACGCGGTGCTAAAAACAGTTTGTCAGTCATATTCGCTGAGGCAAATTGTCTCGCGGCGCGGTATTTTGCCACAGCCGCATAGCCAGCAAGTAACAGGCTGCACGCTGCTATAATCAGCAGAAAGATGTTCGTTGGATTGCCGAATTGAATGTCCATGATATATTTTTCCTCTTGATCCTGGGCTGTTCCGCGATGTTCAGTTCAACTCTCGTAACCATGTCTGTTCAAGCACAAACCGTACCAATAACAGTCCGAAAGCAATCAATAACAGTGGAGGCACATTGATGAGACCCGCCCGGTACGGCTGTACTGCGAGTTCGCGGTAATCGGTATAGTGTTGGGCTTCCACTTTTGTCTTTTCCAGGGCATCGATCTCATGGTAAATTTTTTCCAGCGAGTCAGTATCAGTCGCTCGAAAATATTTCCCGTGTGTCAGATCTGCCACTTTCTGAAGTGTGGCTTCATCGATGTTGACTGGCATCCACTGTACGACTTGCTTGCCGCTGAACGGGTCGGTCACCGGCACTGGAGCTTCACCTTTGGTCCCGACGCCGATGGTGTAGACTTTGATCCCCAGGGTCTCTGCCAGTTCGGCTGCCTGAATTGGTTCGACTTCACCAGCGTTGTTTTCGCCGTCCGTGAGTAAGATGATCACCTTACTTTTTACTTTCTCATCACGTCGTGCATCGAGTGCATTCAGTTTCTCTACTGCCAGCGATATCGCATCGCCGATGGCTGTACCATCTTCACTGCGATTGGTAACGATTTGGATATTGTTTAATTGCGAGACAAGATAGGGATGATCCAAAGTTGGCGGCGTGATACCATCGGCATAACCTGCGAATGTCATCAGGCCCACGAGATCGTTGAACCGCCCTTCCAGTTCCTCTTTTCCCTCTACAAACTTCCCAGCCACATTTTTAATGGCAGTCAGGCGATCAACGTGCTCACCATCGATTTTGAAATCCATGGCCTGCATGCTGCCGCTGCGGTCAACAACCATTTCGATGGCAATTCCTTCACTTGTCGTGACCTGTTGCTCGCGTCCTTCACGTGGTCTGGCCAGTCCCAGAATCATGAACAGGATAGCTCCCAGCGTCAGCAGGCGAGGCAACCAGTTGAGACGTTGCCGCACTGTCGGCGAAAGATCTTTCGCCATTTCCAGAGAACTGAATGGAACCGCTGATTTTCTTTGTGGCGTAAACAAACGCCATGCCAGGTAGGGCAATACGAGCAACAGTAAAAAATACCAGGGAGAATCAAACATCAGGATACCTCCGAATCTGCTGTCGCAGAGACTAACGGTTTTGATAATTCAGACACACTTCGACGGACCGTGTGAATCGCGGCCTGCAGCTCGTCCACGCTCAAGTTAAGACCAGCGAACTTTACTTCATCTGCGAGAGACAAAACATTGCTTAAATCGTCTCGCACCATTGAGGAGCCAATGTTCTGTTCTGCCAACAGCTGTAACAGTTCGTGCGTTGTCTGTTGACTGGCGGGAATATCAAACTGCAGTGCCAGATAATGCTTCGTTATATCTGTCAGCTCAGTAACGTGTTGTTGGTTCTCGGCGGGATTCTCCCTGACTCTTTCCCAGAGATTATCCAGTTGTCGCAATACCCAGTTCGCGGGTGTGATCGAACGATTTCGGACAGCCATGATCACAAGCGCCAGACAAGCCAGTGACAAGCCGCCGAGACCGGTTATACCCCAGGTTGTCCATTGAGAAGTTTCCTGAACAGGCACTTCCACATCAACAACGGACTGGATATCGCGAAACTGCGTGGGGTCCGCGCGTCCTTCCAGAACACTGGTAATGGTGACAGGTTGTGCCGCCAGGTTGATGACTTCGACCGGTTCTGCCTGAACGCTCTTTGAATCGGTCGACAAGAGATTTACGCTCAACTCCGGGACTTCCAGATCACCGGAATGAATACTTTCCAATGTCAGTGTGCGTCTCCACATTCGTCCCGAATCAACCGGGATTTCGAACAGGTCTTTCGAATCAATGACATCAAACGGGCCAAGTTGATCCGTTACTGCCGGCCAGACCAGGCTTTTATCCGATGGCGAGATCAGTTCGTAGGTCACCGTGAATGGTTCCGCAACGCGAACGCTGGTTGCCGACATACTGATCGAAACTTTAACACCCTGTTGATTGTATGACGTTTTGAAAGGTTCCGCCTGCGCAAAACCTGTGATCAGAAAGACCAGTACCCCTGACACGATCATCTTGAGTACCCAGGGGTAATAACTGTGCGAGGAGCAGCAACTGTTACTGCCCGAGCATCGAAGAATAATTCGATGAAAACTCATGTTCGGCTCTCCCGTTTATGAAAATATCGACGTAGAGGTTCCACGATATCGCCACCGGTTTCGATATGAAGTGGCTCTAACCGCAGTCGACGAAACATCGCATCCCGTGCTTCTGATCGCTCTCGATACAGGCGGGCATATGCTTCGCGATTGCTGCGGCTGGCAGTGTCGAGGGTGATGATTTCTCCGCTCTCGGCGTCTTGCAGTCGTATCAGGCCGACATTCGGCATTGTGGATTCCCGTTGATCAGAAATGACCACCGGGACAATATCATGTTGCCGGCGGGCGACCTTCAATGTGGATTCATAATTCTCGTCCTGGAAATCGCTGATCAGGAAAAGGACGCACTTGCGGTTCGATATCCGGTTGAGGTGTTCCAATGCCTGTCTTATATCGGTTCCTGTTCCCATCGGTTCACAGTACAGCATCTCGCGAATCAGACGCAGCACATGCCGCGAACCTTTGCGAGCCGGGACACTCTTTTCAATATGGTCCGTAAAGAGCGTGAGTCCGACTTTGTCATTATTTTTGATGGCAGACATGGCAAGTGTTGCCCCTACCTCTGTCACAACTTCCCGCTTGGTCTGTTGATTGGTCCCAAAGCTTTGCGACCCACTCAGATCGATCAGCAACATCACCGAAAGCTCGCGTTCTTCACGGAACAGCTTCACGTAGGGTTCGCCGCTGCGGGCAGTCACGTTCCAGTCAATGGTGCGAACATCGTCGCCTACCTGGTACGGACGAACTTCCTCGAATTCAATGCCGCGACCTTTGAAGGCAGAGTGCCATGTGCCTGCCAGCATCTCATCGACTTTATGCGAAGTACGAATCTGCACGCGACGAATTTTCTGAATCACTTCTCGTGGAATCATGTATCGATCCATTCTTGGATAAGGGCAGAACGCGGGCCTTCCCTTGACGGAACTGCCCCTCGCTCTCTACCGGACAACTTACACTGTTCTGCTTTTTATGCTACGGCGTAGGAACGTGTGCCAGGATCTCATTGACGATCGATTCGCTGGTACGGTCTTCCGCTTCTGCTTCATAGGTGATCATCACGCGATGACGCAGGACATCCAAAGCGATCTCTTTGACATCGTCCGGTTTCACATATCCGCGCCCAGCCAGGAAAGCATTCGCCTTCGCTGCCAGTGTCAGATTGATCGTAGCGCGGGGTGAGCCGCCGAACTGAATCAAGCCATCCAGGTTCAACCCGTAGGCTTCCGGTTTGCGTGTCGCCATGACCAGATCGACGATGTAGTTTTCGATTTTCGAATCGACATAGATTTCATCAATCAAATTACGGGCGTGCATAATTTCAGCGGGTGAGGTGACCGGTACGATCTCGACGTGCGTGGCGGTTTTACTCATGCGGCGCAGGATCTGCAACTCTTCATCCCGATTTGGATAGTCGACCACCACCTTCAACATGAAGCGATCACTTTGTGCTTCGGGCAGGGGGTAAGTCCCTTCCTGTTCGACAGGATTCTGTGTCGCCATGATCAGAAACGGTTCTTCAAGTGGAAACGTTTCTCCGCCGATGGTGACCTGTCGCTCCTGCATTGCTTCCAGCAACGCACTCTGCACTTTGGCCGGGGCGCGGTTGATTTCATCAGCGAGAATCAGGTTTGAAAAGATCGGACCTTTCTGAACAACAAACGTTTGATCCTGCGGACGGTAGACCTGTGTGCCAATCAGGTCGGCTGGCAATAGATCAGGGGTAAACTGTAAGCGTTGAAAGCCGGTGTTAATCGCTTGCGCCAGACTTGCCACAGCTGTGGTCTTGGCCAGTCCCGGAACACCTTCGATCAGGAGATGCCCGCGTGTCAATAATCCGATCAACATGCGGTGCACCAGCTTTTCCTGGCCGACAAGTACCTGATTGACTTGTCCCACAATCCGTCGAAACGGCTCGCTGTGAGTTTCAATCTCCCCGGTCAAGAGTTTGATCCGATCCTTGGTCTCGGCATGATGATTGTTTGTGGTGGATGGACTCGACATATTCAAACTCCTCAGGTCTTAGAATGGGAAAACGTATCAGCTTGTCAGCGACTACCTGAGAGGTAGCATTTGACGTGCCAATAGCTTGGGTTCCTTAAAACAGAGGATTTTGCTGGTTTTGACAGGTACTTTCAGTCTGAAGGCACCATTTCCCCGCCCTCCTGTCGAGACAGACTGCCCCGGTGGGGCATTTTGCCTCAATAGTGAAAGTTGTAAACTTGTCGTGAACCAGCCCGTTTTCAGCAGCGCAGTTAACCATAGAGCATCACTCAATCTATGAAAACGGCTCCAATGGCCCCGGAGACACATCAGCCAAACGGGCTCAGTCCCGCCGCCCCGCTCGCTGTTGTGCCTCCTTCCGTGAAAAGCAACTCATTCACTGAAATCATCCACTGAAAATAATCGACTTGACTCACTCCTGCTCTCACCCAAGATAAGCGATTAACCGTGTCGCGCGCGTGACCAGTTTACAGTGCACTGAAACACGCGACACCTGTTTTGACTCTTCACTAAAAATAAGCCTGTTTTTTCCAGATTTGCACTGCCTGATTGAGCACTTGTTCCCAATGTCAGCCTGCGGGTCGCCACACTTCGCAGAGCTTCGTCCCGATACCGCTCCGGCAACGCCAAATATCGTGCCCGTATCAACCTGTATCGCCTCATTTTATTTTTCATCCTCCTTGACCTTCCTGCGCCACTCCATAAGATTTCCCTCGAACATGAAATGAAACCTGATTCCCGATAGCCCGGCATCACAGTCCTCAGAAAACAATCAGTTCATTGAACACAATGCAGCAGTGTTCCAGATTGAGACACCAACACCATCCCCGTTCGAATGATTTCGTTTTTTTCGTGGTAGAAATATTCACCTGCAGAATACCCTGGCTGGCTTGTTCGACAACGCCCTTTTAACCCGCATTGATTTCATGCTCAACGATCAGCCTGGCCAACACATTCTAATCGATTGCACTGCTTCAGACTGAGATGAACATTCCGAGTCACTTAACACTCCAGATGAATGAGGGCGGGTTTGACCGGTCTCCAAAGGCACCGGCTGGACAGGACTGCGCAGCACCACGACACAATCGACGGACATGATGAATACCATCTCCAATATCAATGCGTATGCTTGCGAAGACGCTGGCTGATCAGCAACTCATTCGACAGAGGTGCGTGCCTGAACGACGGCAATCATTCTGATTCTACTCGATTGGAAAAATCGACAAACCGATTCAAGGTCACTGCACCCAGATCAACACTCATCATAAAAGACGAGTAGGCAAGCAGCGCTGCCAGGCGACGGGTATCGCGTGCCCAGGGCGGGAGATAATGTGGCCTCTGCAGGAAGCCTGATTCAAAATAAGGTTCCAGGGTGATGGCATCGCTTAATGCCAGTCTCCCTGCGAATAAGCGTTCGATGACCTGCGGCTGATTATCACGGATTGCCACGTTCAACAGCACGTGCGTCTCCATCACCCCCTTGAGATAGGCACAATCTTTGGTAAAGGCAGAATGCCCGCGAACATCCCCTCCGCGGAAGATTCTCTGCGTAGATTTATAAGCTTCCAGCTCATCCTGGCCTGCCTCCAGGAACTGTTTGAAACATTCTATAAAATCAGCGCCCTCCAGTGCATTTTTCAGAACCTGAATTCGTAATGCCAGTCGACGCAATCGGTTGATATCCATCGAACGTGTCGCGATCTCCGCAAACACCGCGATCCCTTCCTGGGTACGGGTCGTTCGGGGGGCACCCAGTTGAAGGCTTTTCAGATTCAGCTGTCGCCTGCCATTAATCGCTGTGGCCATATGAATCAGTGCCTCATGGTTGTAGAGCTGATCGAAATCGAGGTCGGAAAACATCGCTGATTCACGAATTCGGATGCGTGTTGAGCCGGCAATCGCTTTGGAGGAAAGTTGATTATCAACAACCACTGAAACAGCATCATCTGTAAAATACGCCTGGACCGCCTGCCGTAATCTGTCAGCAAATTGATCGGCGGGGAGATCAGCATTCACAGGCGCAATGTATGTTCCCTGGTTGAGATGATCCGTTTTTTCCAGTAGAAACGCGGCAGCATTCACGCCCGTCAGCGACTGCGTCGCATAGGCTTCATCAGGTCGGCCATAAAGATTAATCGAACGCTCTGTAAATTCCGATGTTCCGGCCGCCATCAGCATCCGCCCTGCTTCGGCATAACTGGCTGCTGTCCGCCTTAAAAACTGCAGGATTGGATCTTCCCCCTGGCTTTCAGTCACGAACGCATCTAACGCGGCGATCTCATCTTTCCAGTCGGGGATCTGCAGTTCCACTTCCGGTAACGCAGGACAACCGTCTCTCCAGTCTTTCAGGAACCTGGCTTCACTCGCATCAGGCCAGTTAAGATATTTCAGAACCAGGATTGGCTTTGCCAGTTTCAGCAGGCGCTCATCAAGTTGTTGAATTTGCGATCTCAATGCCGGGTGCATGAACGAATGCGTTCGCAGTTTATCGGCGGCCTCTTCGCCTGTTACGATTTCTGACATGAGTCAACTCACTTTCCATCCCTCGAATATGATACGGGACTGACGGATAAAATCTTATCCAGGACCATTGGGATTTCACAGAGAAATACAGGAATTCCACTCCTGCAATGAGTCGCGTAGTTACCCCAGAGCCTTGAAACGGACCTGTTTCACAAGTATTCCGCTGAGAACAAAGCCTTCCCATCCTTTACAAGCCGGAGCTGATCTGCATAAAGTAGACGCGCATCTCCCCGGCAGTGGATTTCTTCGTCCAGACGCTGGCTGTAAACTCTGACCAGGTCGATGTAAACGGAAACGGGCACAGAAAGTCATTACATGCTCAACATATTCGAATCGGTCACCAGACGCCTGGTTGAAGTCTGGAAGTCTGACGAGCAGTCCGGACAGAGAAGCGCATCCAGTTGTCGCTGCGGGCGTCCTGTTTATTTCCAGAACAGCGTCTGCCTGGGCTGTCAGGCGCCGCTGGGATATGCACCCTCATTACAACAACTTCGCTCGATGACAGCAGGCCCGGATCCGGGTACATGGGTACTTGACGGAGATCCCGGACAGGCGACCATCTGGAAACGCTGTAAAAACTTTGACTCCCCGGCCGGGTGTAACTGGCTGGTTCAGGCTGACGAAGACCAGACACTCTGCCGATCCTGCCGGTTGAACCACACAATTCCCAACCTGGCTGACTCCGATAATCGTCTGTGGTGGCGTAAAATTGAAAACGCCAAACGGCGCCTCGTCGCACAATTATTAAATCTCGGCTTACCGATTGAATCGAAAGTGAGTGAGGACCCCAAACACGGAGTCATGTTCGACTTTCTGCGATCGACAGAGCAGAAGTCGCGTGTGATTACCGGGCACTCCGATGGTTTGATAATCCTGAATATCGAAGAAGCGGACGACTCCATTCGTGAAAAAATGCGCAAAGAAATGCATGAACCCTATCGCACACTTCTGGGGCATTTACGACACGAAATCGGCCATTATTACTGGGACCGACTCGTCGCAGTAGACAAAACCTGGCTGGAGAAATACCGTGACCTGTTTGGAGATGAGCGCGAAGACTATGCTGCCGCGCTCAAACGAAATTATGAGCAGGGACCTCCTGCGAACTGGGCTGAAAAGCATATCACCTCTTACGCCTCGGTTCACCCGTGGGAAGACTGGGCCGAGTGCTGGGCTCATTATCTGCATGTGGTGGACAGCCTGGATACCGCCCTCCGTTTTGGATTGCGGGGCGAGGACGTCGAACAGGCAGTCGAACCCTTCACTGTGAACGATCTCTATGATCCGAAAGCCCCTGATGCCGAACGGGTGATCCTGCTGGTCAACTCGTGGGTTCAGCTTACCACAGTGCTGAACGAACTGGCGCGCAGTATGGGTCATCAGGATTTCTATCCGTTTGTCATGTCCCGCACCGTACTCCGCAAAATGCACTTTATTCAGATGATTGTAAAAGAGGCCCGTGATGGAACATCGCCCGTGGTGGAACCTCATTGACTGGAAACTGATTAACGCGCGACCATCAATGGGCTGACGCCTTATTTCGTCAGTTCGAGAGATCCAAAAGTCACTGCTGAATCACCTCCCTTTGACCGCGAATCGACACGCATCAAAATACAGATATCACCCTGTATGCCGCGCGACTGGCATTGTTCAGCAACTCGCCATTCACCACGTCATTTTTATTCACCAGCCCGCAATTGTGCATTGCTGCACTCTCTACAAATATAGCGACCACTGTCCCAGTCTCTGTCCAGATTTACGGTAGCGACTTCAGGTCCATTGGGACCGAGAATATCAGATTGACAGATGCTATCGTTATATGTGATCTGCACTAGACACAAATCCTTCCCAAAACAACCCTAAACCCCGAATTCATCCCCCTTTTTGCAAAACACCAATTCCTGTCATTTCTTAAGAAATTAACTGGAATTCCAGCCATCTCTTTGGTACCGTGGTGTTCAATAGTATCTTTGTATAGATACTATACACGAACACTGCTTCTAATCTGATTCTCTCGTTTTCCCACAATCCATTCCTGTAATTCTTAATCATTTAAATTACTGAATTCGAAAATCACAACTGAACCTGCTCAGTCTGGCTATAAGGTCTTCTGCATCATGCTCCTGACGAACTGGCTTAGGTCGATCTCAAAGCGTTGTCGTTCCCCGCGTTCACGTAAATCAAGTCTCCGGTCCCCTCTGGCTCAAAGACGTGCATCGACAACCCGCACATATGCCGGCCGAGGCGCTCGGAGAGAGATCGAGGTTCTGGAAGACCGGACGCTGCTGACGTCCACTTTCGATATCGACATCAACCGTACTGTGACTGAGGGTGATTCCGGGACGGTTGATGCTGTCCTGACTGTCACCAGAACGGGAACGACACCAGGCGATCTGAATAGCACAGTGACCGTGGATTACTTTACTCAAGACAATTCTGCTACAACATCAGACAACGATTATCTGGCGATCAGCGGCACACTCTCTTTTTCAGCCGATGCTGATGCAGTCACCCAGACGCAGACCATTACCGTTCAAATTAACGGAGATCAGCTGTCAGAGGACTACGAAGACTTCTGGGTCATTCTCGATAATATACAAGCTGACAACTCGGATGTGACTTTTGAAAATGACCGCCATAAAGTCTACATCAGGAATGACGATCAGGTACAACTCACAATCGATGATGTCACGGTCAACGAGGGATCAGGATATGCCACACTTACCGTATCACTCGATATCCCTGCTGACGATATTCTTAATGTGGATTATACAACGATCGGAGGTCTGATAGCCTCTAGTCCGGAAGACTTCGAGCAAACTTCGGGAACTCTGATTTTTCTGCCTGGTGAAACCTCGAAGGAGCTGTATGTCAATATTATTGATAACCAGGTAGTCGGATTTGATTCTCTCTTCTATGTCGAACTCAGCAATCTGCAGTCCGGTTATATTGATGCCGTCATTGCTGACGACACCGCGGTTGTGACCATTGAAGATAACGACCGCGAATACCGAAACCTGCACTACGATTTCGAATATAAACAACAAATTCTCCCCAGTGAAACCACGAACGATAATTCACGCTTTGGTTTAACACTTGCCGCCGATGGCGACACCATGATTTCCACCACTCCTTATCAGAGTTATGAGGGAGTGGTTACCCAGGGGCTCGCTTTTGTCTATGTGCGAAATAATCAGGGAACCCCACTGGATCGTTCCGATGATACCTGGGAGTATCAGGCGACCTTACTTCCGCCTGACGCCCAGGGTTACGATCATTTCGGCGTGTCGGTAGCGATCAGTGGAGACACCGCCGTGATTGGCGCACCAAATGCCAAAGATGCTCACGGAGTTCCTCGCGGGGCCGTCTACATCTTTACCCGGACAGGCACCACCTGGTCACTACAGCAGAAACTGAACACAGAATCCGCCATTAATACGAACGATGAGTTTGGTTCACAACTCGCCATCGAAGGCGATACTCTGCTCGTAGGTTCCACGCGTTATGACGGTTCAGCCGAATTCATTTCTGTATTTAATCGTACCAATGGAACATGGACTTTTTCTCAATCAATCGGTGTCCCTTATTCCAATCAGCCGGGTGTGCTGGGACAAGCATTTGACAGTAGTTTTGTTTTTGAAAATAACACTCTCGTCATCGGCTATCCCAACTATAGTAATGATACAGGCAGAGTTTCTATCTATCGACTGGTCGACGAATATTGGACGTCGGTCCAGACTCTGACCTCACCGGATCTGACAGCCGGTGCGCGATTCGGTTTTTCAGTCAGTCTGGAAAATGATGAACTGCTCATCGGGCAGCCGGGACAGGACGATCAATTGTCTGACCTGGGTAACGCTTACCTGTTTCACTTCAATTCAGACACAGACCTTTGGGAACTGGAGCAGACTCTGGATTGTCCTTACCCGGATACAGTCTCACAAAATCCCCATTTTGGATCACAGGTACTGCTGCAGGACGGGATGATGTTCATTTCGAGTACCAATAATCCGTACTGGGAAGACATATATGCAGGCGATTCATTCAATAATGGCACCGTCATCCAATACACCAATGTCGATTCCGAGTGGGTTTATTATGACGAAATCTGGACACCTTACGACAGCTATTACTATACCCTGCTCGAGTCGAATATTGGTTTTGCCAGCCAGATCGCCCTCGCTGATGGAGGCCTGTTTATCAGTGCGCCGGTCTCGAATGAAGTGGGTACCTGGACCGGTTCCGTCTTCTACTTTGGTCCCCAGAAACCCAGAGTCGAAATCACCGAAACGTCGATTACTGAAGGCGACAACGGCTCGCAATGGATGACCGTCGAAGTTACCCGCAAAGGATACAACCCGGGAGATCTGTCGCAATCGGCAACCATCGATTTCGCCACCAGTGATGGTACCGCCAAGATCGCCGATGGTGACTACCAGTCTGCTACAGGAACCCTCAGTTTCTACGGTGACCCGACGGCTTTGACTCAGTCCCAGTTTTTCACAGTGCAGATTACAGGAGATACCCGTGTCGAAGCCGATGAATATTTCTGGGTTAATCTCTCCAACCCCACCGGTGCCGTGGCACTTGCGGACTCAATTCCTTCCAGCGCTAAGATGACTATCAACGAGGATGATCAGGCAACCATCTCGATCGGACCTGACATCACGGTCAACGAAGACATGGGCTATGTTACACTCACGGTTTCACTCGACCAACCTGTCGCAACCGAAGTCAAAGTGGATTACCTGACTGTTGCAAACACCGCAACATCGCTTAACGATTACACCTACAAATCGAGCAGGTTGACTTTTGCACCGGGAGAACAGTCCCAGACCATTTCCATCTACATCAGAGACCGGGATGATGTAGAACTCGATGAGAGTTTTCTGGTCAAACTCAGCAACATCCAGGCCTCGGGCGCCGATGTCATTTTTGCCGATGATCAGGCGGAAATCACGATCCTCGATGATGATCAGGCACAAATTACAATCAAAGATGTGATGATTGCTGAAGAAGCGGGGAACGTGGTACTGACCGTCTCGCTTACGCAGCCGGTCGGTGCCGACATGACCATCGATTTCGCCACCTCCGGTAATTCCGCCCTGCCCGGGCTCGATTTCGAATCCACCTCTGGTACGCTCGAATTCCATGCTGGAGATGAAAGTAAAACCATCACGATTCCTCTGATTGATACGGATATGGTGGAACTCCAGGAATCATTTCTGGTCACGCTGAGTAATCTGCAGGCAAACGGATTGAACATCAGCCTGGCAGATGATCAGGCGGAAGTGACCATCAATGACAGTGATCAGGCCACTTTGAGGTTAACTATCGCCTCTTTGTATAACATCTTTTATTCTCTTGACGAATCGGTCGGGTATGCCCGGGCGGTCGTCTATCTCAATGCGCCCGTTGATGCCGAAATCAGGGTTGATTATGCAACCAGCGACGGGAGCGCCAAACAACCTGATGATTACCAGGCAACCTCCGGTACCCTGGTATTCTCACCGCTGGATGAAGATCAAGGCCAGACAGTCCTTATTCCGATTATCGATTCTGATCTCGTCGAAGGTCTGGAGAATTTTCTGGTGAGCCTGTCCAATCTGCAGACCAACGGCCGAAACGTAATCTTTGAGAATCAGGAGGCGGAAGTGCGGATCAGCGATAACGACCGCGCCCTGATCACCATTAATGATACGACGGTTGATGAAGATGCAGGCGTGGCCACTCTCACAGTTTCACTCGATCAGCCTGTCGAAACTGCGGTGACATTCGACTACTCAACACTCAGCAGTTCTGCATCTGCCGTAACCGATTTCATCAGTTCTTCTGGTTCCCTGACGATCTCTCCCGGTTACCTGACACAGACAATCAGCATTCCTCTCGTCGATGCCCCCGAAGTCGAGTTGCAGGAAAAGTTCCGGGTAAACCTGTCTAACATTCAGACGAATGGTGCAAATGTCATCTTTGCTGATTCACAGGGAGAAGTGACCATCAATGACAATGACCAGGCCGGGATCTCGGTACAGGATCTTGTTGTGGATGAAAACACAGGTGTGGCTGCAGTCACCGTCTCGCTCGACAAACCTGTCAACGCAACCGTCAGCGTGAACTACACCACGCTGGACCTGACTGCCACACAGTCTGAAGATTACCTGAGTCGATCGGGAACGCTGATTTTCAATGCGGGGGTCCAGACTCAGACGATTTATATCCCACTGATCAATTCCAGTCTGGTCGAAGCGGATCAGGATTTCCTGGTAAGTCTCTCTGGTCTTCAGGCAACGGGACGCGATGTGGTTTATGCTAAACAGGAGGCGGTTATCACCATCGCCGACGATGAACAGGCAGTCCTCACAATCAGTAACATGTCCGTGGATGAATCGGTGGGGACGATCACCCTGACAGTCACCCTTGAAGGAAATATCGAGAGTAATATCTCGGTCGACTATAACACTTCCGACCTGACTGCTGTCGCAACAGAAGATTATCTGAGCACTGCAGGAACATTGACGTTTACTCCACAGAATAATTCCAGCACTATAACGGTGTCGATCGTCGATTCTGATCTGGTGGAAGGGGATGAGAGATTCCTTGTCAATCTGACCAATATTCAGACTGCTGGCTTAACTGTAACTCTAGCCAGAGATAAGTCTTATGTCACCATTTTGGACGATGACCAGGCCACCCTTTCCATCGATGATGTCACCGTCAATGAAGCGACGGGCCTCGCCACGCTCACCGTTTCACTCGATCAGGTCGTAGATTCGGTTATTACGGTAGACGTAACGACCGACGATCAGTCTGCCTCCGCAGAAGACGATTACCGCAGCACATCCGGTACCCTGGCATTTCTACCTGGTGAGCTCACCAAAACGGTCAACATCGCCTTGATCGATTCTCCCCTGATGGAAATCGATGAAACATTCCTGGTCAACTTGAGCAATCTGAAAGCAGGTACTGCCGACGTCATCTTCGACAAGCCCCAGGGCACGGTTACGATCATTGACGACGACCCGGCCCTTGTTTCAGTGACTGATATTTCAGTAAACGAAGACGCAGGAAATGCGATTCTGACTGTTTCGCTCAACCAGCCGGTAGACACCCTGGTATCAGTTGACTTTGCGACAGCGGATCAGTCTGCTCTTCAGTCTGAAGACTACCAGAATACCTCCGGTACGGTGACTTTCTCCCCGGGAGAGCAGACCAGGACCATCACGATTCCTCTACTCAACTCAGACAGAGTGGAAGCTGATGAAACCTTTCTGGTCAATCTGACCAATCTTCAGTCAGGCGTCTATCCGATTACTCTGGCCGACACGGTCGTCGAAGTCACTATCGTCGACGACAGTCAGTCAAATGTCACCATTGATGATATTTCAGTAGACGAAGCTGCCGGCACAGCAACGCTGACCGTGACTCTCGACCGGCCCGTCGATACCGATATCTCGGTTGACTATGCAACCGCTGACCAGAGTGCCGCAGCTTCACTCGACTACACCGGTGTCAGTGGCACGTTAAACTTTACTGCGGGAGAAGTTTCAAAAACCATCACAGTCCCGATTTTCGATTCCCAGATCGTGGAAGGTGATGAAACCTTTCTGGTCAATCTCTCCAATCTCCAGTCAGGAGGGCGTCATGTTGTCCTGGCAGACGTTCAGGCCGTTGTCACCATCAGAGATGAAATACCTGCGATCCTGATCGATGACATGACAGTCAGGGATGACTCGAACAGTATCCAGGTGACAGTCTCGCTCGATCAGGCTGTTGCGGACACGGTCACTGTAGAATATGTCACCAGAAATTACTCTGCCGTGGCTGATTCCGACTATCTCAGTGCCTCGGGTACTCTGACATTCAATCCGGGAGAACTTACGAAAACTTTTGAGGTCACGATACTGGAACACACTGGCAGTTTACTGGGAGACAGAAGCTTTCTAGTCGATCTGAGCAATCTCCAGTCCACGGGGGAGGATGTCCGTTTTGCTGATTCTCAGGCAAAAATCACACTTCTGGGCGACGAGCCCCCCACGATCACGATTAATGATATCGTCGTTCAGGAAGGTGACGATGGTCTCACCAGTGCTGTATTTACTGTCACCCGCACCGGCAAAATTGCGGGCGATCTGGATTTTGCGGAAACGGTCAGATTCTTTACAGTCGAGGGCACAGCCAAAAGCTACTTTGACTACGTTCATACGTACGGAACGGTCGATTTCGTGGCCGACGCCTCTGCACTGTCCCAGACGGCAACGATCGAAGTACAGGTCGAAACTGATGTGATCGCCAATCTCGATCAAACGTTTCGTGTACTGATCTATGAAAATACAGGTAATTCGCTCATCACGGACGCAATCGGGACAGCCATCATTGAGGACGATGATCAGCTCGAGTTGACCATTGATGATGTCACCGTTGATGAATCCAGTGGCACAGCGACCCTGACAGTCTCTCTCTCCGGTACTTTTTCCGGTGATGAGCCGCTTACCTTCAACTATGAAACCCGGGATGGAACTGCCGTCGCAGGCACTGATTATCTCCCACTCACCGGCACCGGTTCGATCAACGCCGGTTCAACCAGCACTACGATTACGGTCGACCTGCTTGACTATGATCCACATCAATTCGAAAGAAATTTTGATGTCGTCCTCTCCCAGTTTGAGTTAAATGGACTCGATATCAGAATTACCGACAGCCAGGCACAGGTCTCAATTCAGCATGACTATCCCTATCAGCCCTTCGATTTAGAGACAAAACTCAGTCCCCAGTCGAGCGACCCCGCATTCACTTCCTTTGGAAGCAATTTTGCAACCGATGGCGATACATTCATCACAGGCGAAACCAGTCGGAATTACAACAGAGGTGCGGTTCAGATCTTTATCCGCAATGATCAGGGAACGCCCGCTGATTTTGACGATGATACCTGGGAATTTCAGGCCGAATTAATTCCGCCTGCTGCCAACGTAAATCATTTCTTCGGTACCTCGGTTGCTGTGGATGGCGATCTTGCCGTGATTGGTGCACCCGGCGCAAAAACCGGTCCGGAAAATATCATCACCGGATCTGTGTATATCTATGAACGCGTCGGAAGTAACTGGTCTCTGAAACAGGAAATCACGGGGTCGGATACAGATACCGACGGAGCATTTGGAACGACCGTCGCCATTGAAGGTGAGACAGTTGTAGTAGGCGCGACCGGTGAAGATTCTGAACGAGGTGCCGTCTATGTGTATTCCAAAGTATTTGACCTCCATGGGGGATCCTGGATCCAAACTGCAAAACTGACAGCGACAACCCCGGCTCCCGAAAGTAATTTCGGCAGCTCCCTGGAATTTGAGAATGAGACGATTGTCATCGGTTCGAAAAACGATACCGAGTTCGGTTTTCAGAGCGGTGCCGTCTACATCGCCACTCTGGTGAACGGGGAATGGACAGTGACTCAGAAACTGCAGTCTCCCCACCCTCATTCTCAAGAACATTTCGGCAATTCGGTTGCACTCCAGGGAAATACACTCGTGGTTGGCACGGCCGATGACAAACAGGATTTCCTGACCAGCGAAGCAGCCTACGTCTTCACGCTCGATAACGGCATCTGGATTCTAACTCAGACCCTGCACGCAGATCAATCCGTCACAGACACAGCCTTTGGGGCAGAAGTCGAAATTCAGGATGACCAGATCCTGATCACCTCCTACTCGGAACCGGGCAATCCAGACGCGAATCACATTATTCATGTGTTTCATCTGGTTGATGGGGACTGGGTCTCGCAGGGCGCCATTAATGCCCCTGCCGCTTCGGAACAGATTCAATTCGGCAGTTCGCTGGGAATCGCACATGGCACTGTTTTTATTGGCGCCAGAGACGAAAACAGCGGGGAAGGAACCATTCAGCTCTATCGTCCCACACTACTTCCGGAACTGTCTATCGACTCGGCAGATCTGCTTGCACAGCCGGACGGTTCGAAACTGCTGGTTCTGGAAGTGACCCGCTCCACAGGACAGGCGGGCCTGTTGTCCTCGCCAACCATCATTGATTTCGGCACGTTTAACATGGGTGATTCCAGCGGACAGTACCCGTCTGTTACAGGAACGATTTCGTTTACTGGAGATCCCAGCGCCACGACTCAAACGGAAACCGTGATTTTACAGATCGACAGTGATACCTCTCTGAATCTGGATGCGACCTTCGCGATTGGCCTCTCCCCCCGGACGGGAATCGACTATCGACCGCAAACCATCAGTCCGATAACCATTATTGACAATCCTCCCCAGATCACTATTGATGATATTTCCGTCTCGGAAGCTGCTGGCACAGCCACTCTTACTGTCTCTCTCAATCAGTCTCTCACCACGCCGGTGTCGGTCGATTTCGCCACCAGAGATCAGACAGCCACCGCTTCCGTAGATTATCTGCAGGCTTCGGGCACGTTGACTTTCAATCCGGGGGAGCAGACGAAAACTATTACCGTCACCCTGGTTGACTCAGATTTGGTTGAGCACAACGAAACGTTCCTGGTCGATCTGACTAATCTCCAGTCAGGCGGGACGAAGGTTTACCTCAGTGATTCTCAGGCCGAGGTCATTGTTACCGATGATGACCAGGCTACCATTTCCATTGATGATGTCCTGGTCGACGAGGATGCAGGCACAGTAACGCTCACAGTCTCCCTGGATCAGCCAGTCGATGGCGGCATTGCCCTCGACTTTTCCACGCAGAATCAATCTGCCATCGATCCGGAAGACTATCTGAAACAGTCTGGTCAACTCTATTTCAATCAGGGAGAATTAACCCAAACCATCACAATTGAGGTCGTCGACGACGAAGTCTACGAATTCACGGAAGCCTTCGAAGTGGCACTTTCTCAATTACAGTCCGGGGGATTGAATGTCAGCATTGCTGATTCGGTAGGGCAGGTCGAAATAACCAATAATGACCTCTTGCCGCAGATTGAATTTAAAACAAAAATCCTGTCGCCCGCAGGGCCCGAGCAGGATTTTAGATTCGGAAACAAGGTCGCGATCGATGGAAACACATTGATCACCACACCATCAGGCATTCGAAATGTGGATGGCAGTAATGTTCTTGCCTTCATTTATGAACGAAATGACCAGGGCACACCTGAAGATTTCTCGGATGACACCTGGGAATACCAGACTGCACTGTCTGTCGGAGGATCTGGTATACCAAATGTTAGCTACCCTCTCTTGAGTGTGGACATCCATGATAATCTTGCACTCGTCTCTTTGGTAGGCAGAACGAGCTCCGGTACGTATACCGAAACCATTAATGTATTTAGGCAACTAAATGGCATCTGGTCTCATTGGAATACATTTTCTAATCCTGAGTACGGTGATCAATTTTATTCGGGAACAAACATCGGCGTTTATAATGCACGTTCCGGCGAAAGAGTCGTTTTCGGAGTACCGGGAAAAGATGGCTCAGTCGAAGGTGAAGGGGCCGTCTATATTTACGAATACCAGGCCAGGACTTATGGAGAATGGGATAAAATCGCAACAATCGTACCTCCTGAGTCTCGGAATATTACTGGTTTTGGCTCCATTCTCGCTTACGAAGATGACACGCTTGTCGTGGGAGCCCCTACTTATTCGGGAACTGTCGATGAAGCAGGGGCCGTCTTTGTTTACATCAAGTATAATTCAAACTGGATTCTGAGCCAGACGCTGGTAGACAGCAACCCCACTGCAGGAGGGCATTTTGGGAAAAGTGTTGATCTGGACGGTAATCGACTCGTCATCGGAGTCGAGAAGCATGACAGCTATTCTCAAAGTCAACACACCACGGTCTCAGGCAATGCCGCTGTTGTATACGATCGAACTTCCGAAGATGATAGATTCAACCTGACAGATATACTTGTTGCCACTGGCCGCGAAGAAAATATTCCCCTGGGAGATCATGTCACGGTCAAGGGTGACACAATCGTTGTCGGCTCAACATCCCTGATTTTTCCCAGTGCTTATCCCAGCCCTCAGGCAGTGATAACACCTACGACGCGTTTCAGTCCCCAGACAATTTATAAAAAGATCAACAACGAATGGGTCAAACAGGCAGTCGTGACATCTCCTGCCAATGCCAGGTATGCAAATCAAGTTGCAATCTCTTCCGAGGGAGAAGTTTTCTTCGCCTCCCCCACTGATGATGAATCTGTCGAGAACAGCGGATCGATTCATTATTTCGGGCCCAGCCGACCTCCTGAAGTCTCAGTCATCAAAGCGGAGGTGACGGAAGGCGATCAGGGCACGCAACAGGTTACTGTTCTGGTGACACGCCAGGGTACAAAACCGGGTGATTTGAGTCTCCCGGCTTCCGTTGCATTCACAACCAGCGATGGAACTGCGACAGTTCTTGATGGTGACTATATCGCACAGAGTGGAATGCTTGACTTCACCGGTGATCCGTCTGCCATTTCACAAACTCGCGAAATCACAATTGATATACGCGGAGATACGGATATTGAACCTGCAGAACTGTTCAATATCGAGCTGTTGTACTGGGTGGGCGACGTCCGGTTCACTTCCTCCAGCAATTCGACCGTCACGATCCAGCCCGATGATCGGGCCCTGATTTCGATTGATGATGTCTCCGTAGATGAATCAGCAGGCAGTGCCACGCTGACTGTTTCGCTCGATCGCCCCGTTCTCTCAACGATCGAACTGGATTACCAGACAGCCAGTCAGGCAGCAACGGCATCGGAAGACTATCAGCCCACCTCGGGGAGTCTGATCTTTAATGTCGGAGAACAGACTAAATCCTTCTCAATTCCGATCAATGATAGCGATCTGGTTGAATCGGACGAGACATTTCTGGTGAACCTGCTGAACCTGCAAGCCGACACATTACCAGTCACTTTTGCCGACGATCAGGCTCAGGTTACCATCGCCGACAACGACCAGGCACTGATTTCAATCGACGATGTAACTGCAGATGAAGCTGCAGGCACCGTTACACTGACAGTTTCACTCGACACGCCCGTTGATTCCAGCATCTCTGTCAACTATGCCACCGTCGACCAGAGCGCCACCAGTCCGGACGATTACCTGAGCCAGACCGGTACAATTACATTTGATCCACAGGAACAGTCGAAAACGATTACCATTTCCATCTTTGACTCGCTGGCTATTGAAGGAGATGAGACGTTTCTGGTCAACCTGACCCAGATTCAGTCGAATGGATATAACGTCATTTTCGCCGATGACCAGGCCACCGTCACTATTGAAGATGAAACGCCAGAAATTTCGATCGATGACATCACCGTTAATGAAAATGCCGGAAACGCAACTTTGACTGTCACCCTCGATCAGGCTGTGGCGAACACTTTTACTGTTGACTTTGCGACTTCTGATCAGACTGCCAAACAGACCACTGATTATCTCAGTACGGCAGGCACGCTGACCTTTAATCAGGGTCAGCTCACACAAACGATAAACGTACCGCTCGTGGACGACGGTCCTCTTGAATTTGATGAAACCTTCCTGGTCAGCCTGTTCAATATTCAATCAAGCGGAATCAATGTGATTTTCGCAGATGCACAGGCTGAGGTCACCATCGTCGATGACGAGAAACCGACGATTTCCATCGACAATGTCACAATTCAGGAAACAGACAGCGGCACAAACAACGCTGTCTTCACAATTACCCGATCCGGGAAAAATCCGGGGGGACTGAATTTTAGTGAGCAGATTGATTTCACCACTCAAGATGGCACTGCCATCGCCGGACGGGATTACATTGCGACTCAGGGATCGATCAACTTTGCAGCAGATGCCACAGCGCTGACCCAGACAGCCACCGTCGAAGTCCAGATTTACGGAGATACTTATACCGAGCTTGCTGAAACTTTCCTGGTCCTGCTGTCAAATACAGCCAGTCAGTCAACACTCCTTGAGGAAGCTGGAACAGGCACCATCAACAACGACGATTCATCTCAACTTCTCATTAACGACGTCACCGTGGATCAAGCCGCCGGAAGAGCACTGCTGACAGTGACTCTCACCAATCCGGTAGAGGAGGCCGGACTGGTTTCAATTGATTTTGAAACCGTGGCAGGCACCGCACTTCCCGGCATTGATTATGAGCCGACATCCAATACTATTACTTTCGGGCCAGATGAACTATCGAAAACAATCAGCATTGTTACCTACAACAATACCCCCGACTGGCAGGAACCCGATAAATCGTTTGCCGTAAATCTGTTTAATTTAAAAAACAGCGGACTGCAGATTACTGCCATCGACAGCTACGCAACGGTCGTTTTAGAAAACAATAGTTCCGCATCGGAATACGAATTTAATTCGAAACTATATGCATCCGAAAACCCACAAGTCGATTCTCATTTCGGTGATCAGCTCGCTGTTGATACCGATACTTTGATCTCCTCTTCGTCTGAGGGGGTTACCGTCTATGTGCGTAACCGACAGGGAACTCCCAATTATTTATTCGACGATACCTGGGATTTTCAGGCCTTGATTCAGGCCCCCGAGGGAGCGTCTGACTCAAACTTTGGTTCTTCTCTTGCCATCAGCGGTGATACGATCGTCATCGGCGCAAACGAAGCGCATGCAGAAGGCAGTACAGATCTGACAGGCGCAGTTTTTATCTATACCAGAAATGGTTCAGACTGGAACCTTCAACAGAAAATCACCGCTTCTCAATTTGGTAATGGTAATTTCGGCTCAATCGTCGCCATCGAAGGTGACCTTCTGGTCGCGAGTAGTGCAGAGCAGGTCGGGAGAGTCTATATCTTTTCGCGCGATAACGGCGTCTGGTCGGAAGAGGCAAGATTATCCGACTATACAAGTCTGGGTACAGTAAATTATGTTTCCAGTCTGGCCATCGATAATTCTACGATTGTCATCGGCTCTAATACGGAGAGTGGATTCAATAGCATCAGCTCGGTAGCCATCGTAGAGAAAGTCAACAACGTCTGGAGTATAACACAGAAACTGGAGCATTCCGGTTTAGGTTATGGTTCCAGTGTTGATATTGAAGGCAATACAATTGTAGTCGGCGCTCCCGATTATGGTATTGGCTCAGGGGGCTATACCAGTCGGGGTAGAGTTCTGATTTACAGACTGGAAAATGGTGAATGGACTGGCCCCTCATATCTCTCTGATTCCTATGTTGCCAACTACACCCGTTTTGGCAAACAGGTATTACTTCAGGACGGTCTGCTGCTGGTCAGTGGGAATGATTTGCGAGGTGATGCCGACAATAATTCAAAAATCCAGATCTTTCAGTTTCAGGGTTCAGACGTTCAAAAAAAGGGAGAGATTCTCACAACAGATGAAAACGAGGATATCTTTTTTGGAAACTCGATCGGAATTTCCGATGGCACTATTCTGATCGGTGCCCCTTACGATACAGACCCCAGAAATACAGGCGCCATCCACATCTACGGACCGGCCCATCCCCCCATCGTCTCTATTGATAGTGCCAGACTGGCTGTGAAAGAAGATGGCTCGAAGGATCTCATCCTGGAAGTCACACGTAGTGGTTCCGGTCCTGGTGATTTGAGTGCTGAAGGTTCCGTTGAATTCAGTACGTTTAATCTGGGAATTTCCAGCAGTACATTTCAGTCCATCACAGGCACGTTCGAGTTCACCGGGGATCCGAACGCGGTTTCACAAACCCAGATCTTCCATTTTTCTGTCAACAGCACTGTCAACCTGGATCTGGAAAATCCACTTGTCCTGGGGATGTATAATTTATCGGGAGATGTCTTCCTCCCCGAGGCAGTCAGTACTCCCATCGACGTTTTTGAAAATCCGGTACTGATCTCGATTAATGACGAGGTCGTATCAGAATCAGATGAGACAGTGACTCTGACGGTCTCCCTCAACCAGCCTCTCGATACCGAGATCAGTATCGACTTTGCTACGCAATCCCAGACTGCGGATCGCAATGATTACCAGGAGAGTTCAGGCACCCTGACCTTCGCCGCCGGAGAACAGACCAAGACCATTACCATCGATATCAGGGAAACGAACTGGGTTGAACTGGCAGAAACGTTTCTGGTCAAATTATCCAATATTCAGTCTGACCGCGCTGATATCTTCCTGATCGATTCTCAAGCTCAAGTGACCATCATCGATGAGGACACTGCCACTGTTTCTATCAATGATATTACCGTTCACGAAGATGACGGCAAAGCCACACTGACAGTCTCCCTGGACCATCGGGTGGATTCTGGAATTACAATCAATTTTGCAACGGTTGATCAAAGTGCCGTCGATTCAGAGGATTATCGCTCCTATTCATGGGTACTCGAATTTAGTCAGTACGATTATACCCAGACCATTGATATCACTTTAACCAACGACGAATTGTTTGAACTGACCGAAACATTTGAAGTCATTCTGAGTCAACTAAACTCTTATGGGCGGAGTGTGACGATTGCTGACAATACGGGAATTGTCGAAATCCTGGATGACGATCAGTCACAATTTGCTGAATTCGATTCGAAAATCTTCTCCTCGGAGATTGCTACAAATGCCTATTTTGGCAGCGCGCTTGCAGTGGATGGTGATACCCTGGTTGTCGGATCTTCTTTTTTCCCGAGCCATCCGACCCTTGAACCAGCCGTTTATGTTTATACTCGTAATGACCAGGGAACAACTGGAATCGAATCAGATGACACCTGGGAATTCCAGGCGAAACTGACTCCATCAGGTGGCGGAACCTGGGCTTTCGGCAGTGCGGTAGCCATCAGTGGGGGTGTCATCGTCGTTGGTGACAAACACGACATTACAAACGGTGAAGACAGTGGTGCGGTTTTTGTCTTTCGCCGCTCAGGTCAAACATGGTCTCAGGATCAGATACTGGTCGCTTCCGATGGTGGCAGCCATGATTATTTTGGTGATGTGGTGGCCATTGAGAACAACACGATCGTTGTCGGTGCCTATAGCGCCGATCTGCGTAATAGTAATGGAGACGTAATCCTGGAGAATTCCGGAGCAGTCTATGTCTTCAACCAGGAAAACGGCGACTGGGTCGAAAATGCCAAACTGGTGGCTGATGATCCTCAAGCAGGGAAATCTTTTGGAATTAGTCTGGCGTTGGATGGAAACACCATTCTGGTCGGTGCTCCCCGGGATGGATTAGCAGGTCCCCAGATCCCTGATTCCGGAAATGGCGCCGTTTATGTTTTCGAACGCACCACTTCAATCTCGAAAGTCTGGAATCAGACTCAGAAATTAACTCCCAGTCGGGATTATGAGGGGCAGCATTTTGGTGAATCAGTCAGCATAGAAGGTGACACACTTGTCGTCGGAGCTGGTTCCTATCAGAAATGGGATCCGGATACGCGAATTTACTATCGCACGGGTGCAGCTTATGTCTTTACCAGGGACTTTTACGGGGACTGGAGTGAACAGCAGATTCTGGAGTCGGAAACATATCAGGAAGTCTATTTCGGGGATAAGGTGGAAATCGAAAACGGAATGATCATCGTTCAATCATTCAATGCCTTGCCCTATCCCGACTCAAGCAGGACCCTGCATGTCTATTCTGAGCAGAATCACAACTGGACCCTGCAAGAGAAAATTTCCGGATCAGACCCGGTCGACAACGGAGCCTTTGGTTATAATTTTGGAATAAGCGGAAACACCATTCTCATCAGTGACGTCAGTAACGACGAGCAAGCATCAAATGCAGGAGTCATTTATGTCAGATCTCTTTATAATCTGCCTCTCGTAACAATTGAGGATGTCACCATCACGGAAGGCGATAATGGCTCTCAACTGGTCACAGTTCAGGTAACGCGGAAGGGGAATAAGAAAGGCGACTTGAGCATCCCTGCCTTGATGGATTTCACCACTCTCAACGGTACGGCTACAACACTTGATGGTGACTATTTTGAAAAATCAGGGACGCTTGCCTTCGAGGGTGACGCCGACGCCCTGTCACAAACCCGGACAATTTCAATTTATATCCAGGGTGATATCCGGTTGGAGGATGATGAAGAATTTTATGTTGAATTGTCGAATGCAATTGGTATGGCCCGCCTCATCCAGACTACAGCGACTGTGACCATCACGAACGACGATCGTATCACGATCTCTGCCAGCGACTTGACAGTGAATGAATCCGAACAGTCGGCTGAAATCACTGTCCGATTAAGTCATCCTGTCTCCGAGGAAGTCAGAGTGAGCTACAGGACAACAGGACAGTCTGCGACCACCGGTACTGACTTTCAGTCGACCTCTGGCACTCTGATTTTTAATCCTGGAGAACAGACGAAAACGATCACGGTTCCGCTGATCAACTCTGAAGAGGTGGAAGGAGACGAAAAGTTTGTAGTCAGCCTGTTCAGTCTGGTTTCCGGATCTACAGATATCACAATACCGGATCCAGTATACTGGGTCACCATCATTGATGATGATCAGGCAAAGGTATCCATAAGTGACCTGACCATTGACGAGGAAGCCGGTTTTGCCACGCTGACAGTCTCGCTCGACCAGACCGTTGAATCGAATGTCTCCCTCGATTACTCCACCGTAGATGGAACTGCACTCAGCGGTGAAGACTATGAAAGTACCACCGGCACCGTGACTTTCAATCCCGGTGAGCAGTCAAAGACGATCACCATCCCCATCATCAATACGAACCTCATCGAAGCCGATGAAACCTTCCTGGTCAACCTGAGTAACCTCCAGGTAAACGGCCTCGATGTCATCCTTGCGGATACTCAGGCTGAAGTTACCATCACGGACTCCGATCAACCATCGTTTTCCATCGACGACATCACAGTCAATGAAGATGCTGGAACTGCAACTCTTACAGTAACCCTGGATCAGCCCCTCACCTCTGTGATCACGGTCGATTTCGCCACTGCGGATCAGGACGCGAACAGCATTTCCGATTACCAGCAACAGTCCGGAACCCTGACGTTCAATCCCGGTGAGACGACTAAAACCATTGAGATTATCATTCTTAACTCTGACTCCACCGAAGCAGACGAAACATTTCTGGTGAACCTGCTCAATCCGCAATCCAGTATTTTCCAGCCTACGCTGACCGACAATCAGGCGGTTGTGACGATTCACGATGATGATCAGAGTACTCTTTCGATTGATGACATCGCTGTCGATGAAAATACCGGATCAGCTTTGATCACTGTTTCTCTCGATCAAAAGGTCGAGGGAGTCCTTACCGTTGATTTTGCGACGGCAGATCAGGTCGCGGTCAGTGGTACTGACTATCTGGCTACCTCAGGAACGCTGACATTTAACCCCAATAATCTGACTCAGACGATCTCTGTCCCTCTGGTGAATTCAGAACTGGTGGAACTTGACGAAGTATTCCTGATCAACATATTCAACCTGCAGACGCAGGGACTGGCAGTCAGTATTGCTGATCCCCAGGGAGAGGTCACAATCCGCGATGATGACCGGGCAACAGTTACCATCGATGAACTGACCGTCAATGAAGAGACCGGCTCCGCCACACTCACGGTCTCACTTGATCATCCGGTCGATACCAGCATCTCTCTCGATTACAGTACGGCTGACGGTACAGCAATCAGCGGCAGCGATTATCAGTCCACGACCGGCACGCTGACTTTCAACCCGAATCAGCAGACCCAAACCATCTCCATTCCCTTGATCAATACGAACCTAGTGGAAGATGAGGAATACTTACTGGTAAACCTGAGTAATCTTCAGTCAAACGGACGCGATGTCGTTCTGGAAGTGACTCAGACGGAAGTCACTATCACAGACACCGATCAGCCAGCGTTTTCCATAGACGACATCACTGTCAACGAAGGTTCTGCAACCGCGAATATAACGATCACCCTCGATCAGCCACTGACTTCCATCGTTACGGTTGATTTCTCAACATCAGACCAGACAGCCACCAGTGGCAGTGACTACCAGGCTGCCTCCGGCACCCTGGTCTTTAACCCGGGAGATACTTCCATAATCATCCAGATCCCGCTCATCGACACTGACAGCACAGAAGTAGATGAAACGTTCCTGGTTAACTTAAGCAATCCACAATCCAGCGTCTACGAACCAACCCTGGCCGTCCCTCAGGCAGTTGTCACCATTCAGGATAATGATCCCGGCAGTATCTCCATCAATGACATTACCGTGGATGAAGGTGCAGGAACTGCGCTCGTCACCGTATCACTTGATCGGGAAGCAAACACTGCTATTTCCGTCAACTATGCCACCGCCGATGGTTCGGCTGTCAGCGGTTCCGATTATCAGTCTACATCCGGCACCCTGACCTTTAACCCGGGAGATACAAGCCTTACCATCTCAATCCCATTGATTGACTCTGATCTGATTGAAACCGCTGAATCATTCTATGTGAACTTGTCGAATCTGCAGGCTCCCGGTCTGGATGTCAGCCTCGCCGATGACCGAGGGCAGGTCACCATAAAAGATGACGACCGGGCAATACTCTCAATCCAGAACCTCACCGTCGATGAAGATATCGGTACTACCCTCCTGACAGTTTCTCTTGATCAGCCGCTGCTGACCAGCATCGCGATCGATTTTGAAACACTCAACGGCACCGCTCTGGCCGGCTCAGATTTTACCTCAACATCGGGTACACTGATCTTTAATACAGGGATCACAACTCAAACGATCAGCTTGACAATCCTGGATGACGACCTGCAGGAACCAGCAGAGTCATTTTTCGCCAAGCTCTCCAGCCTGGAGCAGAACGGCTCCCCCGTCGATCTTGTCAACGATCTGGCGGAAATCACGATCCTGGATAACGATCTGGCAAAACTCTCTATAAATGATATCGAGGTCAATGAAGATCTCGGGACTGCCACTCTGACTGTTTCTCTTGACCGGACGCTGACGACTGCTTTTTCAGTAGACTTCCTTACGGTCGACGGCACCGCTGAAGTTAACTCTGACTTTCTCACCAACAGCGGCACTCTGACTTTCAATCCGGGAGACGTGACGAAAACCATCGACGTTTCCATTGTGGATTCAGACAACGTCGAGCTCACCGAAACACTGCAGGTGCAACTCACCAACCTGCAGGCAGCAGACTATCTGGTCAGCCTGTCCGATCCTGTTGGAGAAATCAGCATTCTGGATGATGATCAGGCTACGCTCTCAATCGACGATATCAGTGTCGATGAAAATTCAGGCACTGCTCAACTGACCGTCTCACTGAGTCAGCCAGTAGAAGCAACGGTGCTGGTTGAGTATGCCACAGCTGACCAGACCGCCGTTGCACTCTCTGACTATCTGCAGACCAGCGGCACTCTCACTTTCTATTCAGGTGAAACGACAAAATTTATTACCGTCAATCTGGTTGACAATGATCAGTTGGAAACAGACGAAAGCCTGTTAGTGAACCTGAGCCAGCTCCAGTCCAGTGCCGATGTCATCATTCTTGACAATCAGGGGCTGATCACGATCCACGACGAAGATCAGGCTACGATTTCTCTGCAGGATGTGATCGTCAGTGAAACCGCCGGAAAAGCGATCCTTACAGTCTTGCTCGACAAATCGGTTGACTCAAATGTCACCTTGAATTTCACCACCATCGATCAGAGTGCCACATCCCCCGAGGATTATGTCAGTCAATCCGGCATTCTCACGTTCGCTTCGGGAACAAAACACCAGACGATCGAAATTGATCTGGTTGACAGTGCCCAGGTAGAACTCCTGGAAACGTTTGATGTGCAACTCAGCAATATCCAGTCTGATGGTTTGAATTTCGTCTTCGCTGACGACCGGGCTACCATCACCATTAAAGATGACGATCTAGGCGATTATGAATGGAAGTCCAAACTGTATGCCGAGGGAACCGTTCATCCCGCTGATGTCTTCGGCTATAATAATGCCGTCGATGGTGACACGCTGATTTCCGGTTCACCGGGTTGGGATCATATTCATAATGGCCCGGAAGGCCCCTTCCTCAGCTATGGCGGCGCCTTCATCTATGTCAGGAATGACCAGGGCACTCCTGACTATTCCGGTGATGATACCTGGGACTATCAGTCAACGTTATTTGCTTCTGATGCCGACACATATTCAGACAATTATGGCTGGTCGGTGGATATCAGTGGAGATACCGCCGTTGTGGGGGCTCCCCAGGGCGACGGAACTATAGATAATATAGGATCTGCATACGTCTACACACGCTCGAACGGCGTCTGGACCTTCCAGCAGCAACTGAATGCTTCCGATGCCAAGTTTAACAGTTTTTTTGGCAGCATTGTCACTATCGAAGGCGACACGATCGTTGTCGGGGCAAGAGTCGAAAACAACAACACTGGCTCCGCGTATGTCTTTACGCGAGTTGATGGAGTCTGGACCGAGACAGCGAAACTGGTGGCTGATGATGCTGAAGAAGAGATGAATTTCGCCAATACAATAGATATTGAGAATTCTACCATTGTCGTTGGAGCGCTGTATGAATCTGAAACGTATCCAAGGAGTGGAGCCGTTTATGTTTTTACCGAGCAGGATGGCGTCTGGACACAATCTCAGAAGCTGAAAGATTCTACCCCTGGCACGTATGGGAGATTTGGTAATTCAGTCAGCCTGGAAGGTGATCTGCTCTTAATTGGTGCACCATCCTATCTGAATTATTCTCAGAGTGCTGGAAAAGCCGTTCTTTACCAGCGCAACCCCGAAAATGGGTTATGGTCGCCCTTACAGAATCTGGTTGCATCAGACGCTGCATTTAATTCCAACTTCGGAAATTATGTGGAAATCCATAATGAACAGATTTTCGTTTCCGCAAGCTCTGATCCGACAGGAGTCGATGGGAACGGAGCGGTCTACCGTTTTGAGCAGGTAAATCAGGCCTGGGTTGAACAGCAGAAATTCAGTTCCCCGGATGCTGATCCCAGTGATTTTTATGGAGCGAGCTTTGTTGCCGCAAACGACATGCTACTGATCAGCGCTCGCTATGATGACGATGTCGCCTTCAATACCGGTTCGCTCTATCTCTACGGACTTCCGCATAATCCGGCCATCACGATCGAGGACGTCAGCATCGTAGAAGAAGACGATGGCTCTCAACTGATCATCGCGAATGTCACACGCACCGCCACAAAACCTGGAGAACTGATTTTTGAGGCAACCGTCGATTTCAGTACCCTCGATGGCACCGCCACCATCGCAGACCGCGATTACGAAAACACGACAGGCACCATTACTTTTGAAAGTGATCCGAATGCCTCCAGTCAAACCCAGACCATTTCCATTCGCATTTATGGCGATACTCTGCTGGAAACCAACGAAACGTTCGGCATCCAGCTACTGAATGTCACAGGCCATGCCCGCATCGCCGATCCGGAAGCGACCATCACTATAGAAAATGATGAAGAGGCGACGATCTCCATCAACGATACAACCACCGACGAAGACGCCGGCAGTGTCTCAATCACGGTATCTCTCGACCACCCCATCGATACGAGCATCAGTGTGGATTACGCCACGGCAGACCAGACCGCGAACTCTGCCAACGACTATACCACTACCACTGGCACACTCACTTTCAGCCCCGGGGATCAGTCACAAACCATTGTTATTCCCATCACCGATACAGATCTGGTGGAGTGGGACGAAACATTTCTCGTCAATCTCTCGGGACTCCAGACGAATGGGAGAATCGTGGGACTCGGAGATGCACAGGCAGTCATCACCATTCATGATAATGATCAGGCGGCAATCTCCATCAACGATGCAACCATCGACGAAGACGCCGGCAGCGTCTCAATCACGGTATCTCTCGACCACCCCATCGATACGAGCATCAGTGTGGATTATGCCACGGCAGACCAGGCCGCGAACTCTGCCAACGACTATACCACTAAGACTGGCACACTGACTTTCAGCCCCGGGGATCAGTCGCAAACCATTGTCATTTCCATCACCGACACAGATCTGGTGGAGTGGGACGAAACATTTCTCGTCAATCTCCCGGGACTCCAGACGAATGGGAGAAACGTGGTACTCGGAGATACACAGGCAGTCATCACCATTCATGATAATGATCAGGCGGCAATCTCTATCAACGATACGACCATCAACGAAGACGCCGGCAGCGTCTCAATCACGGTATCTCTCGACCACCCCATCGATACGAGCATCAGTGTGGATTATGCCACGGCAGACCAGGCCGCGACCTCTGCCAACGACTACACCACTACGACTGGCACATTGATTTTCAGCCCCGGGGATCAGTTACAAACCATTGTCATTCCCATTACCGACACAGATCTGGTGGAGTGGGACGAAACATTCCTCGTCAATCTCTCGGGACTCCAGACAAATGGAAGAAACGTGGAAATCGGAGATGCTCAGGCAGTCATCACCATTCATGATGATGATCAGGCGGCAATCTCCATCAACGATATCTCCATCTCTGAAGATGTGGGTACGGCGATGGTAACCGTCACTCTCGATCTGCCCGTTTCACAAACAATCAGTGTCAATTACGCATTAAACGATCTGACAGCCCTCAGTTCTTCCGATTACACCGATACTTCAGGCACATTAACTTTTCTACCTGGTGACCAGACAAAAACCATCAGTATTTCCATTACCGACACTGATATTTTTGAAAATGATGAAATCTTCCAGGTACAGCTCTCTCAACTCCAGGCAAATGGATTAAATGTCGTGCTGGAAGATGATCTGGGAGAAGTTACCATCGTGGATGAGGCAAGCGGGTCGGCTGAGATTCAACTTCGCGTCGTGGATACTCCTACGATTACAGAACTCTCCGGCGAATCTGATACTTTACCCACACATCTGAACAATGTCAGTGAGTGGGATACCTACTGGGTAGAATTCTGGATTGATACCAGCATACCTGTAAACCAGGGCGTCTTCTCGGCAGGGTTGGATTTCCATTACGATACAGCTTTCACTTCCGCTACAGAAATTGAATATGGGGCTGGTTTTGACACGAACCAGTCAGGGACCGTCGATGATCAGGCGGGAACCGTCACGGATCTTTATGCGGAAACGAGTTCAGATCATCTGGGTGAATCCCGTTTCCTGCTCTTTGCCAGACTGAAGTTCGAACCGCTGGCAACTGATCAGGTTGTCGTCGATATGGACGGCAAAAGTATCGGCCCCTATCAACTGGGGTTTGAAATCGACTCACAGCAGGTCTCCTTGAGTGGAGATGTTCCCGTCTATACATCAGTGTCAAACTTCTCTCAGACGCATATCTGGGCCAACCCGTTTGACTTCAATGATGATGACAAAATCGACTACCGGGACCTGATTCTTTTAGCAGGCGATTATAATGATACCCCCAGTGAGTCTGATTCACAAAACGCCTGGATCTCTGATCTGAATCAGGACAACAAGGTGAATTATCGGGATTTAATTCTACTCGTCGGTAACTACGGAAAAAATAAAGCCGACAATCGCACAATCACCTACCCTGCCAACTATCCCGAGGTCTGGAATCAACATTTACTCGTCAATACCCTGACAGAAGCAAAGCCGGATCCTGAAACAGTTACCCAGTCTGCTGCTGAAAATACGCTGACCTCGATTGTAGAACAAATTCAGCCAGAACTTGACCCTGTTCAACAGAATTCACTGGCACAGGTCAGTATCCAGGTCGTTGATTTGCAGGGAGATGCGCTCGGGCATGTTATTTCCAATACGATTTATATTGACTCGAATGCTGCAGGATATGGCTGGTTTATCGACACGACTCCTTTCGATCACGCCGAATTTGTTTATTCCAGTGATTTAACACTCATTGCACTGGAAGACGGCCCGGCTGCGAACCAGGTTGATCTCTGGACCGTAATCATGCACGAGCTCGGGCACATTCTCGGAGTAGACCACGCAGTTGAAGGTGTGATGCAGAATACTCTGGATCCCGGCATTCGTAAGCTGCCCGGGTTCCTGGAAACTCTGAATGAATCCTCTCTGCAGTCCGAAGATGAGATCGATGATTTCTTCTCAGCTATGACGGAAGACATTGACCTGATTGTTCTGTAAAGCACCGTAATCGAAGTCTATCGAGCACATCCTCTCCCTTTTATATCATAAATCCCGACTCGGGCGGTGTTAATTTCAGCGCTCACCTCGATGATTATTTTCTGTTAATCATCAGTATGCAGTATGAATTCGCATGTGATTGATTTGGCACAACTGTTGTCTAAAAAGGGTTACCAATTCAACACCTGACTTTTTACAGCAGGAGAACAGCCGTCGTGGCCAGAAAGAATTACGCCGGTCTCTCTGTTCGAGAACTGAGGAGCGTCCGGAAGTCATTGAATTTTGCCTCATACACTTCGGGAAAGCGTGTTCAACTCAACCGGATTCCCAATGTGGTACTGTTCGTGGTAAGCCAGGGATATCCAGAAAGTCTTGCCAGAGCTTTCACATCAGAAGTCGAATGATTTCGTCTGATGGATCGTAACAGGGCTGGAGATGTTTCACGCCGGGAATTTACCGGTTCGCCTGCCACCTTTGATCGGCTCGAACAGGAACATGACGGCCTGATCTCCCCTGGTGACGCGGAGAAAGACAACTGAAACTGGAATGGAGTCCCTGTGATGGCCATTCCGGTTTCAGTGGATTTTGTCTTCCGTTATTTTGCAAATCACATGTTGATTTCGTAACCCTTGCGGTTTTCACGCGAGAGGAACGAGTTGGCCTGTGCGTCGTCGATGATTTCCCGTTTTTTGGGATCCCATTTGAGGTCACGCCCCAGACGCATGGAGATATTAGAGAGGTGGCAGATTTCCAGCATGCGGTTATGCGACCAGACATCGGAGATCGGCTGCTTGCGTGAATTCATGGCTTCAATGAAGTTGGCAGTGTGGTTCGCGCTGACCTTGCCGCCATAAACTTTTTCGATCGCGTCTTCCGGCAGCGGATTGTCTTTCAACGCTTCGACAGGTGCCCCGACGATCTTGCCACGGTTGACAAAGAACCGGCCTTCTGTACCTTCGAAGAGAATACCATTATCACCTTCACTGGTGATAATCATTTCCACATCGTTGGGCATATCAACCTTGATTTTGAATTCCGTGGCAGCATTGTACTGATCGTTCACCGTCGGGAAACCATCCTTGTATTCGACAGGCAGTTTATACTCAACCGGCGATACTTTGCTGGGACCGGTATCGCTCGCGTCCAGTGCCCAGCAGGCGATGTCGACATGATGTGCGCCCCAGTCGGTCAACTTCCCGCCAGAATATTCATGCCAGTTTCGGAAGGAGTAGTGACAGTTACTGTAAAGCGGGACGCCTCCGCCATATCCTTCGCGCATTTCGGGGAGTGCACGGTAATCAACCTTGGGAGCCGGCCCCAGCCAGAACTCGTAATCCAGCTCTTCAGGAACAGAAGCCACAGGAATGACAGGAGAGCCTTCCATTCCATTGATGCCACAGGTTACTTTTTTCACCGTACCGATACGACCATCCCTGATTAACGCGATCGCCTGCAGGAACCGCTGTCCTGATTCCGAACGCTGCATGGTACCTACCTGGAAGACGCGGCCTGTTTCTTTAACGACTTTTTCAATCAACTTGCCTTCATCAATCGTCAGTGTCAAAGGTTTTTCACAGTAGACGTCTTTCCCGGCGTACATCGCTTCCACTGCGATTTTGGTATGCCAGTGATCGGGTGTCGCGATCATGACTGCGTCGATGTCTTTGCGATCCAGAACTTTGCGATAGTCTTTGTAAGCGTCTGGTTTCTTGCCCTGTTTCTTTTCTGTTTTTTCGACATTCGCACCAAGTACGTTGGCGTCCACGTCTGCGAGTGCTGCAAAATCGGCAAATTTGAATGACTTCGAGGTAATCGCCCACCCCTGGTTCCGCAGCCCGATCGTGGCAAAAACAGGACGGTCATTAGGCGACTCATATCCGAATGCTCGATGGGTCGAAGGGCTGAAAACAGCGGCAGCCCCTGTGAAGGCAACTCCCTGAATAAAATTGCGACGTGTAATTTTTTTTGATGCTGACATCGAGCGATTTCCTCTTCGAGATATTTATCAGAAGTCCTGTATAAGAAAGTACGTTGACACCACTGGTGGCGTTGGAAACGCCACGAAACTGGTGCGCATTGTGATCACCGATTCTATAGAAAAAAACCTGTTGAGTATACCGTAAACAGGTCAGCCTCAGTACATGTGTCACCTGCAAGTTGTGGCAGGTACCCAGTCTGGAACCTGGCAATAATCCGACTTTTGATGTTTTTTACCCTAAATTTCAATTTGATAAGTTGTCTTGCTCAGCCCTCAGACATAGACTACATGTGAATTATTCCCGCAAAGACTATTAGTCAGGCTTACGGTCTGATGAAATCCCCCCCCGCGCCGCTCACCAGAATGCAGTTAAACGCGACTAACCATGACATCCGGCAGGGTATTCCTGCTTACTGGAGGCATTGTTACATTGAAACGCCCGTCGAAACGTCAGCAGAAACTACTGACAATCCTTTCGCTCAGTTTATTTCTCGGCCTGGTCGGTTGTAACCAGCAGAATTCCGCGGCTCCCGCGCCAAACTTACCGGTTGTCACTGTGGCAAAACCAGTCACCAAGCAGATTGTGGAATGGGACGCATATACCGGAAGACTCGAAGCAATTGATTTCGTCGAGATCCGGGCGCGTGTCAGTGGATATTTGAAAACGACACATTTTGATGAAGGTCAGATCGTCAATAAAGGGGACCTGCTGTTCATTATCGATCCGCGTCCGTATCAGGCAGAACTCAATGGAGCTCGAGCCTCGCTGGGTCAGGCAAATTCTCAATTGATTCAGGCGAAGGCACAGCTGGAAGAAGCGAAAGCACAATATCAGCAATCAGAAGCACAACTGGTCTTGTCGACCGCACAGCTGAATCGGGCGCGTTCGCTGAAGTCGAAAAATGTAACGACGCAGGATGAGCTTGACCAGCAGGAAGCAGCCTATCTGCAGGCGAAAGCGGATCACGAAGCGAGCCAGGCTGGAATCAGTTCTGCGAAAGCGACCATTGAGACCGCGCATGCAGTGATTGAAGCAGCAAAAGCTAAAATCGAAACAGCGCAGCTCAACCTGGATTACACGCGGATTTATGCCCCGGTTGCCGGTCGCATCAGTCGAAAAAACGTTTCTGAAGGAAACCTGATCAATGGAGGCACTGCCAATTCCAGCCTGCTGACTACGATTACTTCAGTGAAACCCATCTATTGTAATTTTGATGCCAACGAACAGGACGTATTGAAATACATTAGATCAGCACAGGCCGGAAAACGAGCGAGTTCTCGCGAAGCAAAAAATCCAGTGTTCCTGGGTCTGATTGATGAAACGGGTTTTCCTCACCAGGGACATATGGACTTCGTTGACAACCGGTTTGACCCCGATACTGCCAGTATGCGGGCGCGGTGTGTTTTTCCGAATAAAGACCAGGTACTGATTCCGGGGATGTTTGCGCGCATTCGTATTCCCGGCAGTGACTCTTACGATGCGGTGCTGATTCCAGATTCCGCCGTCGGCACCGACCAATCATCGCAATATGTCTATCATGTCGTTGATGACGTTGTACAGCGTAGCGTCGTGAAACTCGGTCCGATAGTAGATGGGCTGCGCGTGGTACGCGAGGGATTATCGGGAAACGAATCGCTCATCATCGAAGGATTACTGCAGGCACGACCGGAAATGAAGGTCACCTCGCAGCCCGGAACGATCGAAGTTGTGGAAGACGGGTTGCCTGACAGTTATGAACCGCTGCCTCCTGAGCAATGGATCTCGCCTGACCCCGATCCGCTTCCCCGGCGGGGTACGCAAAAGGTGACTACGGTTGTGGAGCCACAAGGGGACTCTCAATGAAGTTTCCCCATTTCTTCATCGAACGTCCGATCTTTGCTTCAGTACTATCGTTCATGGTTGTCCTGATCGGATCACTTGCCTATTTCGCATTGCCGGTATCTCAATATCCGAGTGTGGCGCCACCAACGATTGTGGTGCGTGCCAGTTATCCCGGAGCGACACCCCAGGTGATTGCGGATACGGTGGCCACTCCCATCGAACAGGAAATGAATGGTGTCGACAACATGCTTTACATGGAGTCGTCATCCAGCAACGACGGGACCATGCAGTTAACTGTGACATTCAAACTGGGCACAAACCTGGACGATGCTCAGGTGATGGTGCAGAACCGCGTTGCAGTAGCCGAAGCCCGGCTGCCTGAAGCCGTGCGACAGATCGGTATCACGACTCGCAAACAGATTCCCGACATGCTGATGGTGGTGCATCTGAATTCCCCTGATAACAGCCGTGATCAGCTTTATATCAGTAACTTTGCCTTTCTGCGGATTCGCGATTCGCTGATGCGACTGGACGGCGTCGGCGACATTCGTGTGGCTGGCGGCAATGAATATTCCATGCGAATCTGGCTGGATATCGAAAAGATGACCCATGTCGGTCTCACGGTAGGCGATGTCGTGCAGCAGGTTCGTCAGCAAAACGCACAGGTGGCAGCCGGCGTCATCGGGCAGCCTCCCATCGATGAGAGCGGCGCGTTTCAATTAAATGTGACCACGCAGGGACGCTTGCAGGAAGAGGAAGAATTCGGGCAGATTGTCGTCAAGCGCGGCGACGATGGTCGTGTCACACGTTTGAGTGATGTGGCCCGCATCGAACTCGGTGCACAGGACTACTCACGAATCAGTTACCTGGACGGCAAGCCTGCCGTTGCCATCCTCATTTATCAGCGACCAGGAACGAACGCCGTTGATGCAGCAGATGAAGTCAAGCAGACGATGGCCAACCTGAATAAAGACTTTCCCGAAGGTGTAGGTTATGAAATCGCCTATAACCCGACCGATTACGTGGAAGAATCGATCGCAGAGGTTTTCGAAACGCTCTATATCACGACTATTCTGGTGGTACTGACCGTATTCCTGTTTCTGCATGGCTGGCGTCCTACAATTATTCCGGTGATTGCGATTCCCATTTCGCTGATCGGCACATTCGCTGCCATGCAGTTGTTTGGTGTGACCTTGAATACGCTGTCACTGTTTGGTCTAGTACTCGCGATTGGTATTGTTGTAGATGACGCCATCGTGGTAGTCGAAAATGTGGAGCGGCTGATTGCTGACGGCCTGAATCCGCGCGAAGCGACACATAAAGCGATGGATGAAGTCAGTTCTGCTCTGGTGGCGACGACCCTGGTATTGATCGCGGTTTTTGTTCCCACCATGTTTGTCCCCAGCCTCAGTGGTCAGTTCTATCAGCAGTTCGCCCTCACGATTGCCATTTCCACAGGGTTTTCCACCTTTGTCTCACTGACGCTCAGCCCCGCACTTTGTGCACTGCTGCTCAAACCAAAAAATGCCGAACGAAACAGGATGGGCCGACTCGTCGATCTGTTATTTGGTTGGTTTTTCCGGGCGTTCAACCGTTTTTTTGACTTCACTGGTAACATTTATGCCGGCATCGTTTCGCGCATCATTCGAATTTCCGGTGTTTCTCTGCTCATTTACGGCGGGTTGCTCGTTGCCACCTGGTACAGCTTTGGAATGGTTCCTTCAGGATTTATTCCGGCACAGGATCAGGGTTATATCATTGTCAGTATCCGGTTACCTGATGGAGCGTCTCTAGCGCGTACGGATGCCATTACGCAGCGCGTTGCGAAAATCGGCAGTAAAATCGATGGTGTTGCTCACTCAGTCGGAATTGCCGGGCTGTCTGGTTCCACCTTCACGATCAGTTCCAATGCCGCTGTTTCCTTTCTTCCGCTGGAAGATGCCAAAGAGCGAGCGGCACGGGGACGGGGCATCAATGAGATCATTGCCGATCTGCGCCGTGAAGTCGCAGTGGTCAATGAGGCCCAGGTTTTTATTATTGCTCCTCCCCCGGTACGAGGAATTGGACGAGGTGGCGGATTCAAAATGTATGTGCAGGACCAGGGGGGAGCCGGTATCGCTGCCTTGAACCAGGTTACCGAACGCATGGTGGCGGAAGCCAATCAGCAGCCGGGGCTCGTGCAGATCTTCTCAAATTTCCGGGTGAGTGTTCCCCAGATTTATGCTGAAGTGGATCGTACGAAAGCCCAGATGCTGGATATTCCGATCAGCAACGTGTTTGATGCTCTGGAGGTTTATCTCGGTTCAGTCTATGTGAATGATTTTAACTTTCTCGGACGAACCTACCGTGTGACAGCGCAGGCAGAACCGGAGTTCCGGGACGAACAGGACGACATCCTGCGTTTGCGAACGCGCAGCGCCCGCGGTACGAGTATTCCCCTCGGGGCGGTGGTGGAATTAAAACGAACGTCCGGACCGGATCGGATTGTTCGATTCAATCTGTTTCCTGCCGCGGACCTCAATGGCCAAACGGCCCCCGGTTACAGTACGGGGCAATCACTGGCAACAATGGAACAACTGGCCGATGAGAACCTGCCACCGGGCTTTGGATATGCCTGGACCGAGATCGCGTACCAGGAACGGCAAGCAGGAAATACGATTGTCTTTCTTTTTCCACTGGCCGTCCTGTTCGTATTCCTGACCCTGGCTGCCCAGTACGAAAGCTGGGTGCTGCCTCTGGCGATTATTTTAATCGTTCCCCTCTGTCTGCTGTTTGCCATCATTGGCATCTGGTTTCGCGGCATGGACAACAACATTCTGACGCAGATCGGTTTTATCGTACTGGTGGGCCTGGCCTGTAAGAATGCGATTCTGATTGTCGAATTCGCGAAGGCGGAAGAAGACGCGGGCAAGGATCGTTTCCAGGCCGCCGTCGATGCCTGCCGATTACGATTACGACCGATTCTGATGACGGCGTTCTCATTCATCCTGGGTGTGATCCCCCTGTTGATCGCGACTGGCGCCGGATTTGAAATGCGGCGGGTCCTCGGAACGGCCGTCTTCAGTGGCATGCTGGGCGTGACATTGTTCGGTCTGTTTCTCACTCCGGTCTTCTACGTGGTACTGCGACGCTTTGCACGAAAACCGAAAGCGAGCGCAAACAAAGAATCAACGGTCACGTCCGAACCTGCAAAACTGACCACAACGGGAACAGGCAATTCATAATCGTGAGGCTTTACTGTCAGCAGCCTGGATTCAGAAAACCGTCTTATTTCGCTGGCAGTAACTGGATCGCATCCAATATGACAAACCCGCTGGTCTTGTCATTGGTAATTGTAATTTTGGTTTCTACATCGTCCTGCAGTTCGACAATCCCCAGCGGCCGAAAATGTTTGCCCTGGGGCAGTGTTCTGGTTTGATCGACACTGAGCCTTGCTTTCTTTGCACCGGAAAAAACCGTCAGCGGAACATTGTTCGCGCGGCTCTCATGGGCAGAGTATGCCATCAGGAGCTGATAGCGACCACTTTGGGGAACCTTAAAACGGAAGACAGCGGTTGCCTTTCCATCCCCGCTCTTCTCGTCGTGAAGATAGCCGTTACCAATGTGTGGTTTGAAATTGGTCGAGTGGCTCCAATGACCAGAGAGTTCAGCACTGGTATTATCCAGCACAATCCCGGGAAGAGACTGGGGATCAATCGAATGCGACACTTCATTCGCGTTAGTGTCGGGAGGTAACTCGAGCACCTGGCCCTGTGCCAGAAGACGAGCGCGAAGCTGTTTGTAAGGCAGGTCTTGAACAGAGCTTTCATTTCGGGCGGATAACGCAGCTGCAATACCCGCACTTTGTCCCAAAATCATCCAGGTCGGTTCCACGCGGAGGGAGGAAATACCGACATGCGTGCAGGAGAGTGCCACGGGAACAAGTAAATTGGAACATTCCTTCGGCTGTGGCAGAATGGAACGATATGGTACGTGATAGGCATAGCCCTGTTTGGGACTGCTTTTCCTGACGGGAAAGATCGTTCCTTCATTAATGACACCACCGTCTGTTAAGGCTATCCGTTGACAGTCATGTGAGTCAATCGGAAAGGAAGAGACTGCGATGGGATCTTTTTTTTCCGGTTGTTCCAAAATGTCTTTCTGACTGAGCACGTACATGCCTCGCATGCGTCGCCCCTCACGCACATACAATGCAGGAGAAAAGTGTCCGTACTCGGGAAACTCATCTTTGCAGAGTCCCAGCCTGGCGTAGGCATTCCGTACCTTTTCAGGCACTGCGGGGTCAGTTGTCAGAAAGTGATAAAACTCCAGCGTGTACTGCTTATGTTGTTCCCAGATGGCTGCCCGCCCTGCTTCGTCGGCTTCACTCCAGCCATTCCCACCGCCAACCAGGCCAAGTGAGAATTGACCGCCAATCGAATTGTTGCCATCAAACTTCCTTCCGGGCAGTGGATACAGGTCCCAACCCAGGCGGCCTCCCGATTTCGCAAAACGCCGCATTACTTCAAAACGGGCAGGATCATAGCTCTCAGGTTTCGGAAATGGTACACGGTTTTTCGGATCATCCGTCAGACAGAGACGAAAGCTGTAAACCATGACATTGCTATCTCCCTCATCTTCCGGGCCGGCATCAGTCGTGGTGATCAGGGGAAGAATTTGCCCTTCGCTGTCGAAACCATTTATATTCATTCTGCTTTTCGGATAACGTTTCCCCGCCAGGGATTCACCATATTCCGCTTTTCCTTCCCTGCCGATCGTCCAACTGACTCCTGCCGCTGCCATCAGATCACCTTCATACGTTGCGTCAATAAATGTTTTAGCAGCAAAAGCACCATTGTCTGTGACCAGACTGGAAATCCGAGTCCCTTCCTTTCTGACGGACTGGAGGACTTGTTTCGGCAGAACTTTGACGTGCGCTTCATCCAGCATCTGTTTCGTCACGCGCAAAGCGACATGTGGTTCGTAAGTCCATTTAGACTGATCTTTGACTCGCACCTGATAAGGTAATTTGATTCCCCGTGCAGAATAATCTTTTTCAATACGTGTATGCCATTCATCGAACAGGCCCATAACCGTACTGCGCACCGTCTGGTTTGAATCACTGAAGCTCAGTCCGCCTGTGTTCAAGCCGCCTATATGATCGGTCGGTTCAAGCAGAATGACTGTCGCCCCTTCTCGTGATGCTGCTATCGCTGCACAGACCCCGCCTGGGGTGGCTCCATACACGACGATATCCGCGCGCGTGCCCCTTCCATCAGCCTGTTCACGGGCGGAAACTCCAGTCGGCAAAATCAGACTCAACAGGAACAAGGCGCTAAACAGTTGATTCTTCATTGATCATATTCTCTCATTTGAACTGGAGCAGAATTACGGCAGCTGACGATTCCCATTCATTTTCCGCGTATTTATCGCTGGAAAGTATCGGATAAAATACTTAATGAAATCCCGATTTCGAACCATTCAATATACTGCTTTCTGTTTTTTATTCCCAGTCGCCCCAAATGCAATCCCCAAAATCAATCAGGAGCCGTCACGTAATATTGTCGCACCCGATCAGATGCAGTCGGACTCAGCCTTCCATTGATGGAAGAAATTAACGACAATGATACATCTATTTGACCGTCTAATCGTATTACAGCTTCACCACCAGACTCGGAGGTAATATTATGTCAGCCACTCAACAACTCCATAACCTGGGACAAAGTCTCTGGCTGGATAACATCACGCGTGACCTGCTTACCGGTGGGACTCTACAGCGTTATATCGATGAACTTTCGGTGACCGGACTGACTTCCAATCCAACCATTTTTCATCAAGCGATCAAAAACAGTCAATCTTACGACAGTTCAATTCAGGAAAAGTTTAAGAACGGCAAGGAAGGCGAGGAACTGTTTTTTGAGGTCGCCCTCGAAGACATCACGCAGGCCGCTGATCTGTTTCGACCTGTCTGGGACCGTACTGATGGTGTGGATGGCTGGGTTTCCCTGGAAGTCTCTCCCCTGCTCGCTTATGACACCGAGAGCACCCTGGCGGCCGCGAAAGATCTGCATGCCCGCGCCGGTCGTCCCAATGTTCTGATTAAAATTCCCGGCACGAAAGAAGGACTGCCTGCGATTGAAGAAGCCACGTTCGCAGGAATCCCCGTGAACGTGACCCTGTTATTTTCGAGTGAGCATTATGTCGCTGCTGCAGAAGCTTATCTGCGTGGTGTCGAACGACGTATTGAAGCCGGTCTCAATCCTGCCGTCGGTTCGGTTGCTTCGCTGTTTATCAGTCGCTGGGACCGTGCCATCGTTGATGACGTCCCGGAAACGCTCCACAATCGCCTGGGGATAGCCATCGGGCAGAAAGCTTACAAAGCTTACCTGGACCTGATCAACTCGCCACGGTGGCAGCGTGCATTGAACTTTGGTGCCCGGCCACAACGTCTGCTCTGGGCCAGTACCGGATCGAAAGATCCCAATGCGTCCGATGTACTGTATATCACTTCTCTCGCGTCTCCCTTTACCGTCAATACGATGCCGGAACAGACTCTGAAGGCTTTCGCCGATCATGGTGATCTCGGCGACGCTTTGCCCGCAGATGGGGGTGACTGTGAAACCTTACTCAACGATTTCACACAGGCCGGCGTTGACAATCAGGCTTTAGCCGCCCGACTCCAGGAAGAAGGGGCAGAGTCTTTTGTCAAATCCTGGAATGAACTGATGGAAGTCATTACCACCAAAAGTGAATCACTGGTGCAGGCTGACTGATCATCGGGTTGAATCATGAATCAGCTTTAAACAGAAGTCAGGTCTCTCGCATGTGCAGAGACCTGACTTTTTTCTTTGCACACTATTTTGTATATCTTTCCGAATTTTGAATCAGGAATTCGATCTGAATTTACAGGTAAAAGACGGGTGTACTGTGGAATCAGCAGGCTGATTTCGATAACTTCGTCTGGACTGTCACAAATCTCAATATTTAATTTTTTCTTACTCTCAGGAAGAAGACGCTCTTAATGAAAATTGATGCTCAGATTCGCGTTATTGTATTACTGGTATGCGGCATGTTTTTGTCTGATGGTTGCAGCTCCGGACCCGACGATGTCCCGGAAACAGGCACTGTTACCGGAACAGTGACCCTGGATGGCGCTCCGCTCGAAGAAGCTCTGGTTCAATTCCAGCCGGAAAGCGGACGGATCTCATCAGGTACTACCGATGCTGAAGGAAAATATGAGTTGGATTACACGGGGACACTCAAAGGAGCCAAAATCGGAACCCATAAGGTGAGCATCACCACGTTCAAGGCTCCTGAAGAAAATCTGGAAACGAAGGAAGCACAAAAACAGCTTCCCAAAGAGAAAGTCCCCGCCAAGTACAATAAGGACACCACGCTGACAGCCGAAGTTAACGCCGGTGAAAATACAATCGATTTCGATTTACAGTCAAAATAATCGATCCGACTGAAACCGTTCGCTGCGCCTTAGTGCCACTTAGTTCTGCACTCCACTGCGTCGCCGCGCGATTTCAGCCAGTTGTAATGCGTGCTTCTGGAATGGCTTGCGCCCGGTCTGTTCATAGAACCGGGCCAGTTGTTCCAGACTCCGGGCAGCAGCCTGAAACTCTTCTGCAGTCAGATTTGAATCTGGTGACATCACCAGAGGCTCCAGACCTTGTTCTGCCAGTTCAAACTCGGGATGCTCTTCCAACAATTGATTCAGATCTGCCAGTGCCTCGGAATGCTGTTCCAGCCGAATTTTATTTCGGGCTAGGTTGTATCGCGCAAAAGAATTCCGTGGATCGAGGCGGAGGGCTTTCTGCCAGAAACGGGCTGCTGTTTCAAAGAGTTCTACTGTATTTTCCTGCTGAGAGATTTCAGCGACTTTCTCATACGCACTCCCCAGATTATTACAGATTTCTGCGTCATCCGGATCCAGTTTGTGAGCCTGTTCCAGATGTTTTATTGCCGCCTGCCACTCCCGGGTCTGCGTTAAGATACTGCCGAGGAAGCGTTGCATCTGCAGATTATCGGGATATTTCTCGGCAAAAGGCTGCAACAGATCGCGTGCTTCGTGAAAACGTTCCAGTTGCATCAGGGCAGACGCCAGTTGAATCGCTTCACCGGTATCATCCGATCCGACCTGTTTTTTCAGTCGGTTCACCTGTTGCAGTATCTGCTGACGTGATTGTAGAAACTGGTAATAGGCGGCTTCGTCTTCCGGATAACCAGCCTGTATTCTGCCCGATTGCGGCAGCATGCAGAATAGAGTGGTCAAGATCACAAACGGCACTGCAGCCAGCCTGGGCCAGCGATTCTCAGCCGGTCTGGTCCAGGCACTCCACAGCCAGTCAATGCCTGCAGCGGCAAACAGGATCCAGAGTGGCAACATGCCCGCGCGAAACCGTCCAAAATTATAAATGAGTAAAATCGAAATGAGGTGGGCCAACAGTAATCCCATAGGCAAGATCAACTGCTTGCGCCGGGGGAAAGAGACAATCAGGCCCAGACATCCCAGCCCGCTGAACAGCCCAAAAGTAGGTAGATACGCCAGGGGCGCTATAAATTCTCGAGTCGTCTGAAAGTAAGCGCTGTCTGGCACTTCGTAGTCATTCAGCAGAATCTGCAATTTTATGAGCGTCAGCTTCAATGTTCGCAGAGGATTGGCGGCCGCGTATTTTAGTCCCTGCCAGAACCAGTATCGCGAACACGCCGCTGGTGACATTGTGAGCTGTCCCGTTCGCTGGCGGGCTTCCAGGCGAAAGTCTGCATGCTCAAACAACGGATGTGTGCGTATGAAAGGTGGCGGTGAATAATAGCCGTTCGCGTCCGGCCCCTGAGCCATGTAAAAGACCTCGCCGCCACCTGTTGTCACCGCGACAAACTCTCCCGTTACCAGGGTATTTCGAATTGCAACGGGGACCAGCATGATTGCACAGGCACAGCTGAAGATGAGAACTGACTGATAACGTAACTTTTTCGCAGCCCGATCGGCGCCTGAACTCTGCCAGAGAAACAGCAACACCGGGAAGGTCAGCAGGATATGGTTTTCACGAACCAGAACGGCCAGTCCAACTGATAAGCCAGCCAGCCACAACCAGAGCAGATGCTGCTGCTCCCGGAAACGCAGGCAGGCATAAAGTATCAACGCCGTAAAAAACGGGCTGAGAAACGTTTTCATCAGCATGACGTCATAGAAGACCAGCGGCCCGAATCCAGCTGTCAGGATGCCTGCGATGAGAGCCACCCTTTGAGTAAACAACCTCTGCGCGGACGCATAGATCAGCAGGCAGGTCCCACTTCCAATAAAAGCCTGCAGAGTCAGGATCAATGTCTCCGGACTGTCAAACAGCCAGTACCAGAAGCCAAGGACATACGCATATAACGGGCCCTGTGAAAATGCTGCCGTTGCATCTGCCGTCCCCTGGGAGAGATCCAGTCCCCAGTCACGATAAAACTGGTGATCTGTACGATAATGCCCTGCCAGGGGAGAATCGAGATACGACAACAGGTAAAACAAACGCACGCAGAGTGCCAGGCAGTAAATGCCTGCTCCCTGCCACCAGCCTGTACCTGGTTTCGAATTGTCTTTGCTCTTCAATTCCATATAACTTTGACTGATCGGTTGCGGTTCTCGACTCTGTCCCGATTAACTGTAGAGTCTCCAAGGCCATTGGGAACTGGTATCATAATTTGAGACACTAAGATTCGATGTGATTCGTATGGAGTATCATCTGCTGAATACGAAAAAGCCCGACTTCTCAAGTAGAAGAAGTCGGGCCATTTTAGATATACCTGATCAGGTTAACCAGTCACCTGATTAGACTGTATCCAGTTTTAATGTAGCGTCTCCAGGGTCATTTGGACCTGTTTTAACAGATTGAGAGACGCTAGAGTCGAATGTGATACACTCTAGAATTCACCGAGCACATTTCCATCATTGATGGAAGCGAGATGGTCGTAAGTCGTCTTGTCGATATTTTCACTCAGAAAAACGACGCGGCCATCACCCAGCAGGAAATGAGCTCCGCCGACATGCGAACTGCTGAATCCATAATTTAATTCCGTTGTTCCGTTAATCTGTGTTGATCTCAAAGTCGTAGACTCAGAGAGGAACTGAGGTGCACCATGGATTTTATATCCGGAGCTGGCCCCTGTTGCACCAATCCAGATACCACCAATATTGGAACCCTGTGTTGTCCGTTCGCCCCCCAGCATGGTGTTACTCACACCGTCGGTCAGATCGCGAATGCGGACATCGCTGTTTCGACCAAAGGCAATCTGGGGAGTGGAAGCGGGATACTTTGAACCAACTGTCAGATAGTTGGATTTACCATATCCGGAAAGATCCGAGTTGGTTCCCCCCATTGGATCAGAAGGACAGATGTAAGCTGGCAGAACTGTTTTGGCTTCTACGGTACCAATTGTAGAAAATGTGGAGTCGTACCATTTGTTATCAAATCCTCCCTTGGACTGAATCTGGTTATACAGATTCGCCTGATCGATATAAGGCAGAATGAAGGTACCCCAGCCAATAAAATTGTTGTAAATATCAGTCCCTGCACGGCAGTAACCGGGAGGAAAAATCCGCTGGGTATCGTGGTAATTGTGAAGCGCTAAACCGATCTGTTTGAAGTTATTTTTGCAACTGCTTCTGCGAGCAGCTTCACGCGCCTGTTGCACAGCAGGCAATAATAAAGCAATTAAAATGGCAATAATGGCGATCACAACGAGAAGTTCAATTAATGTGAACGCCCTTCTTCGTAGAGTCATTTTCAACTGAGTCTCCATCAATATTAAGATCTTTAAAACAAAATTGCGGTGTCAGCTACAATGCAGACACCAGATAGATCAAGCTGTATAAACTCGGTTTTTTACATAGATGTTATGTAAAAACCAATTGAATGAAGTTTTGTAGATTTTTAGATAATTAAGAGAGGTTAATTCATATATCTTCAGACACCCTGACATGTCCATTCAAATGACATTGATTTATCTTAACTATTTAAAATGTCCTGTTTACACCAGTACAAATAGATATATAATTTCGTTAAACTCGCATTCATACTGACTTTACATACACCACTCGATCAAAATAGACCTGCTGAATTCCCATCTCATCATACGTTCTTAACGTGGAAACAGCTGGCGCTAAAATGAGATTGAGAGGGGTGCAAGGCTTCCGATGCTTCTTCCAAATGCGTCTTAATGAAGCGATTTTCTCGTTAAGATCCTGTCAGATCGAAACAGGCTGAAGAAGACACATCAGGTATCAGACGGGAAAGCCCGAGCGTATTCGTTCAATCCCGATATCGTGCCGCGTGTTCCTGGCGCTGGGCCTGGAGTGCGTCTGCAGAGACCACTTCCGAATACCGCCAGACCATCTCAACCATCTGCGCATGATCGATGGGTTTGGATAAGTAGTCGTCACAGCCTCCCTGCAGGCAGCGTTCGCGGTCCCCCTTCATGGCGTCGGCGGTGAGTGCGATAATCGGCGTCACCAGGTCGGCAGCCCGCAATTCTGCAATCGCCTTTAAACCATCCACATGAGGCATCTGCATATCCATGAGGATCACATCAAATGGATCACCAGCGTCGCGGGCAATTAAAGCCATGTCGATTCCCTGTTGACCGTCTTCCGCTGTGATGACCTCGGCGCCTGCTTTCTCCAGAAAATGCTGGCTGATATGCCGGACTTCGCGACGGTCGTCAACGACCAGGACGCGACAGTTGAGGCGATGAACTTTCGCCTCCCCTTCTGCGCCCTCTGTTTTTCTCTCGAGGATACCAGATTCAATCAGTGGAATCCCTTTAATGGAGCCAGCGGGGAGCCGGATGCGGAAGATGGATCCCTGCCCGACTTCACTCTTGACCTTGAGCTGCCCTTTGAGCATCTGCACCAGTCGTTTACTGATCGCCAACCCGAGTCCGCTGCCTCCATAGGCCCGTGTGACCGAAGAATCTCCCTGCGAGAACGGTTTAAACAGTCGCTGGATCTGATCGGCACTCATGCCGATACCTGTATCCTGCACAGCGAATTCGATGATCGGCTTATCGGAATCAGGAAGCAGCCTGATCACCAGACGAACTTCGCCCTGATCGGTAAACTTGATGGCATTTCCAATCAGATTAATCAGGATCTGTCGCAGTCGGGTGGCATCCGTAACGATCTTTTCAGGAACCTGTCCGGTAAATTTGACATTTAACATCAGGTTCTTCTCGTCGGCCCGTACCTGCATCAGTGTCTGCACGTCCGCAACCAGCTCGCGCAGCGATGCTTCATTCAGATCGACTTCAAGTTTCCCTGCCTCAATACGTGATAGATCAAGAATGTCGTTAATCAATTCCAGCAGGTGTTCTCCATTTCGTTTCATGATCATGACGCAGTTTCGGTTATCAGGATCCTTCAGATGCCCGAGCAACACGTCGGCGTAACCTAAAACAGCAGCCATCGGAGTACGAATTTCATGGCTCATATTCGCCAGAAATTCACTCTTGGCAAGGTTAGCCTGTGATGCCTGCTGCTCACTGTCCCGCAACGCTTCTTCCATCTCTTTACGGGCCGTAATGTCCTGCACGATTGAACTCACCCCCCAGACTTCACCATTCCGATGCGTCATCGGGTGATAATTCACCAGCCAGCAGCGCTCTTTGTCGCTGGCGGGCGTTTTGCCGCGTACTTCCTGATTTTTCACCGCCTTGCCTGTCTGAAATACCTGATCGTAGAGTGGTTTGATCCGGTCTGCGATTCCGGGAACCAGTTCAAAACAGACTCGCCCCAGATGCGCTTCTCGGGGAATGCCATTGATGCGGGCCAGTGTATCATTGATCCGCAGGTAACGGTATTCGCGATCGACCAGCCCCATGCCCACAGGTGCCGTATCGTAAATCAGTTCCAGTTCCCGTTTCTGGCGGCTGGACTCTGCCTCGGCGGCGCTCAGGCTTTCTTCTGCCATCCGCTGCTCATGAATGTCACTTACCGTACCAACCCATTCCAGGATCTGCCCTTCCTGATCAAATACCGGAACGGCTTCTGTAATAACGGGGCGATACGATTCGCTCTCTGCATGCCAGATGTGACCATGCACACGATAACTGGACTGCTTACCCGCCGGCTTACTCCAGAGCGCGGCCAGTTCGGCTCGATCTTCCGGCAGCAGCGCTTTCAACCACCCGTCTCCCTGGTGATCATCCCAGGACTGGCCGGTGAAACGCTGCCAGGATATTTGTGGTACAATAAAATTCCCCCGCGGATCAGTGGTCCAGATAATACTGCTGGTACTATTTAAGAAAGCTTCATAGCGGGACTGCATCCAGCGCAGGTCTCTTTCGATTTCCTTCCGCTGCTCAACTTCTTCCAGCAGTTTTGTATTGGCCGCTGCGAATGAGGGGAACTGCAACAGGTGCGGAATGTATTTAATTAATGCAATTACAGTTGCCCAGGATACGACAGCAGTCGCCAGCTTCAACAATCCCGATATGCGATAAATCGGATACCAGAAAATGATCGCTTCAACCAGATGCACGGTGCCACATAACAAGATGAAAGCAGCAAATAAACCGAACAGTCTTGTATAGGGAATATCACGCCGTTTAAACGTGAAATAAATCAGTACAATGGGGATTGCAGTATATGCAGACCAGGTACCGATATCTGATAGAATATGCAGCCAGCCTTCACCACTCGTCCAGTTGCCACAATTCCAGCGGGCAGGGTAGTCCGATGTATCAAAGAGTTTCGAAAAGAACTCAACCATCCACTCAGCCTTCTCCCCTGTTACCCAGGAACCCTTTTAAACTGACGATTTTAAATTCAGACCAATGCCGGAAAGTTGTATGACACCAGATGATTCTTCAGCCTGAACTATTTTCAGATACATGGCGTCACTTACGCAACGCTCATGGACAGGGAAGACACGCCAAAAGACTCTGTCGATTCAAGTTTGCCCGAACTTTACCATAAACAGACTGCCATCAAATTGAGCCATCTTTATCTTAAGATCAGTGTATACAGTGATTTTGAAATTCTCAATACAGATAATATTCCGACACCAGTAAAATCATTCTTTCAACGATTGTTCTAAATGACCCGGAATCGATCGACCGAAACTATTTTCCAGATTGACTTTCTACCTGCGTACTCTCATGCTCCTCAAGTGCTTCTGCACCGACTGCTCTACCTTCCCGATCCCTGATGGCTTCATCCAGGATTTCCCAGGGAGAGACCGCAGAACAGCACTCAAACCAGAGTCTGCATGAAGGCATGCCTCGATTCAAGTGCGACAATATGCCGCAGCCGACACCAAGCAGACGGAACCGGTCGATCGCCACCTGCTGTTGCGCAGCGGCCTGATGCAGGCGAGTTACAATAACCACCCCACAGCGCTGAGAAAACAGAACGCTGATGGCATCTTGACGGGTCTGGAAATCATCCGCACCGATCTGCGTGCGACACGAGTGGTGGTGCTCTCCGCCAGGGCCCTATTTACACTGACGGGGAAAGATTGAATTTGGAAACTATCAACATCTACCGCAATTAATGATATCCGATCCAATTGAAATCGCCTTGTCCTGGTATTGTTCTGTGATCAGTTTATAATATGAGATCATTTTGAAAGCACTTTCCAGGCAAATATTTTTATGGCACGCAACTGGACTCGTGATGAACTGATTCTGGCTATGAGTCTGTATTGCCGCCTGCCATTCGGGAAAATTCATCAGAGAAATCCTGATGTCATTCAACTGGCGGAATGCTTAGACCGCACACCTTCAAGTGTCGCGATGAAGCTCAGTAACCTGGCATCTCTCGATCCCTATCATCAGGAACGAGGTGTCAAAGGACTTTCAGGCGCTTCAAAAGCAGATCGAGAAATCTGGCAGGAATTCCACGCCGACTGGGAAGGTCTGGCAAATGAGAGTCAACGTCTGGAAAAAGAATTGAACCTTCTCCCAGAACAGACTCCCGACGAGCTGGCAATGTTTGAGGGAGAAACCGAATCGCCTCGCGTGATAAAAGTACGACGTGCCCAGCGTTTCTTCCGTTCAACAGTATTGGCATCATACGACTACCAATGCTGTGTGACCCAAATCAAGATCAAAGAACTGTTGATTGCGAGCCATATTGTTCCATGGAGCGAAGATCCGGCTAAACGAGCCGATCCTCATAATGGTCTCTGCCTGAATTCTCTGCATGATAAAGCTTTCGACCGCGGCCTGATGACATTAGATGAAGACTATCGCCTCGTTTATTCTCAACAGATCCGCGATGCCTGCTCACTCGAAGCCATGAATCGATTCTTTAAACCGTATGATGGCCAACGCATTCAATTTCCATCACGTTTCCGTCCGGACCAGGCAGCACTGCAAAGACACCGCAATCAGATCTTTGTTGCATAAGTCGATTTTCTGCATCATGATAAAGAGAATTGTGATCACCAGATTCTTAGTCATAAGAAAGTCCCAAACAAATGACTTTATACCCACCCCTGACTCGTCGTGATTTCCTCCACTCATCACTCTGTACTCTCGCCGCTGTCTCTGCTGCGGGAACGGCGTCGGTGCGGGCGGCGGAATCGCAGTCGTTGATTGGTTCGATCTCTAAAGAAACGCTCTTTCGTAACCGGGATGGCTCCGGGGTCACATGGTTTCATCCGCGGGGGTGTATGGTTCCGGGGGCGAACGGCGGTGCGACGTTTTTGATGAACCTGCAGGAGATCGGGGGGTCCGACTACTTCGGGCCAGTTCACTGGTGTGAATCGAATGATCGCGGGAAGACGTGGACAAAGCCGGCGCCGATTCCTGCGCTGGACCGTGATCCGGTTAAAGGGCATCCGGGGTTGCAGGCGGGCGTCTGTGATGTGACGCCGCAATATCACCCGCAGACCGGAACCGTCCTCGCGCTGGGGCATGTCGTCTTTTATCGCGGGCCTCGGTTTGCGAAGGGAGATCAGCTGGCCCGCTACCCCGTGTATGCCGTGCGCGACAAAGCGGGGCAATGGTCCGAGCGGAAGATTCTCAAATGGGATGATCCGCGCGGCTCGGAAATCTATACCAACAACTGTGGACAACGTTTCGTGCTGCCGAACGGCGATATTATGATGTCGTTCACCTTCGGTGCGAACAAACAACCGCGCATGGTAGCGGGCGTCCGTTGTGCGTTTGACGGGTCCGAGCTGACAATTCGCGAAGTTGGACCGCCCCTGGAGAACAAAGTCGGACGCGGTCTGCTGGAACCGTCGATCACCCGGTTTGGGGACCGGTTCTTCATGACCATTCGCGCCGAAGACGGTCACGGCTATGTCGCGGTCAGCCCGGACGGCTTAAACTACAAACGGCAGACGGCCTGGGCCTTTGACGACGGCACGCCGATCGGTATGTCCACTACACAACAACACTGGCTCACCCACTCCGACGGACTGTTTCTGGTTTACACACGCAAAGATGATACAAATAAAAATGTGATCCGCTGGCGCTCGCCGCTCTGGGTCGCACAGGTTGATCCGGAGAGGCTCTGCCTGATTCGCGAGACCGAGCAGATCGTACTGCCCCTGGTCGGGGATGGCGTGAACGATCCCAACCAGGTCGCGCTGATGGGCAACTTCGCTGTCACCAACGTCAGCCCGGAAGAATCCTGTATCACCGTCGGCGAATGGATGCCGCGCAACAAAGCCAAAGGCGACGTGCTGCTCGGCCGGATCAAATGGAATAAGCCGAACCGGAATGTGCCTGACTTTGTGAGTTGAAAACAACGGCTGTTTATTCTACCGCTTCCCCGGCGTCCAGCAGTTCCACACGCCAGATGAGTCGTTGCTGTTTTTGGGCAGTCGGGCGGTTGAACAGGTCCAGACTCTCCTTCCCCGTACGGGCAATCGGAACTCCTTTGACTGACGGGACTCCGGCAATGGGCACGTGGGGGACCGTCAGTTTCTCTTTGATCGTATCATCAATTTGAATCTCTGCATCAGACTGACTTTGATCCTGCTGGTTGTCAGCAAGATGCAGGTGCAGATTGTGCTGACCTGCCGACAGTTCCCGGGTGAAATAGCCTGTCTCGACTGGCTGTCCTCCGGAAGCATCGACCGAGAACAGATGCACGCGGGCAGTTTTTCCCTGCGGAACCACACAACTCCAGGCATGCCAGTTTTTGTAGTCGCGTCGACCGCCGGCCACGATCATATCCCCTGGTTCGACCTTGAGGGGCACAAACTGATGCGAGTCTGCGGGAATCACCTTAAAGAGGGGGGTGCCGTCCACACTCTCGCGGACCGGGGCAATGAACTGCTTGTGGACGCCGTCCCAGTAAATTTTGCGTGGTGCCTGGGTTCCATTGGGTAAAACGCCACAGACAAGATGATCCGGTCTACTGCCATTAAATCCTAAATCCAGATAACCAAATTCTGCCAGTGGCTGCGAAGGGCCTGGCTTGCCGCTCCAACTGGTCGCGTTCGCATAGCCATAAAATGTGAGCGCCGGCTTGTCTTCTTGTCCGATCTGATACCAGTGCTGGATATATTCAAAGGGACCATGCGTTTCAAAAGCAGAGGTGGTAATGAAATAATCATCGGTCCCCCCCAGGTTATTGAGCATGACATTGCAGTAGGAACCTCGGGAAGAAGCCCAGCCTCCCAGCATACGAATCAGTGTGCCTTCCGCATCGAAGACAAACGCGGCCCGAGGCGGAAACCGGAGCTTGGGTTTGAGCTCCCAGGTAGCGTCTTTGGGGCGGACTGCACATAACACGATGACGCGTTCACCCTGGGGAGTGGCAATCGTAGCGATCGGAGATCGTTCAGACTTTTTTGAACTGGTTTTCCCAATCAGGTTCCAGTCGCTCGTAAATTGAAGCGGTGTGGCAGCGTCGAACCGATTCATTTTCAGCAGTCCATTAAGAACGACCATCGAGGGTTGCGTCTGCAGCTTTTTGAGAAGTAGTTTCGGTAAATGACTCAATAGTGCTTCCGGCTTTTCATGGGCGACAGCAACATCAAAGAACTGGTTTTTCTCCTTGGGGGCTTCTTTGGAAATGGTCAGCACGACAACCCGTCCGTCTGCCTTGCGGGGAATGATCAGCCTTTTGCGTTGTACGTAAGCGTCGCGTAACGTACCTTCTATTTTCACGCGCCCCTGAACGGTAATTCGCAGTCGGGAGACCGCCTCCCCGTTGACTTCCAATGGAAGTTGCAGTCGAACGATGCCGTCATCCCCCGTTTTCTCTGAGGCCATTGGCCCAAACCGCTGGGACGCCCAGAGCTGCCAGTCATCAGGAGCGTTTTCAAAGGCGATTTCGTTCACGGTGACGGTGATCCCGGGAACCGGCTCAGCGTTTTGATTCACGATAAGAATTTCTCGTGACGAGACCGGCACATATTTTTCCATCGTAATGGTCCGTCGCAGCGTTTTACCACCTGACAGATCAATTAAGGCGTATCGCCTCGGCCCATCTTCAAAGGAGTTGGGGTAAATGGGCATTTGATACCCGTCCGCAGAAACCTTGTAGGATTCACTGTCGTCAGCGGGCAGGTTCCGTACCCGGGCAATGCCCTGTGCATCCGTTTTCACACCCAGAAAAGTATCGTTCCCCCATTGATAGCGCTGTTTGACTTCCTCATTGTTATGACGAATAATCTGGTTCGACATCTCTAAAGAAGCTGTCGCCGGAATGAACAGCTCACCACCAAAAAATAACCCGTTGGGATTGAATTTGACCACAGCTCCTTCGATTGGTTGTCCAAGGGGGTCAACCACTTTGACGTCCAGCGATGTCGTTGGCGTGCAGGGTAGTTCCACCTCGGTTTTATAAAGACCCTGTGTGAGCGGAAACAGGTGCGGCCAGAACGCGTCGTGCCGCTGGATGGCATTGTCGAGAATCGATTCCTCTCCGGCGTTGTGCCGCTTCAGATAGTTTTTCAATGACTGAACCGTCGGTCGCGTCGACTGATAACCGTCCACCAGTGCAAACAGTTGGGCCTGACCGCCGGTCGGCAGGGAGTCGAATTCGAACGTGCCGTCTTCTTTCACATCCGCGGTCTGCTCCCAGGTCCAGCCTCCGCCGATCTTGTGATCCTGACCTTCATTGATGTAGAGTTCCACGCAGCCATTTTTGAGTGGCCGCGGCACCGAGTCGTCCAGTCGCCCTTCCAGGCGGATACCCGGTTCGAGGATCGCTATGATCGTGCCATCCTCTTCCACGCGCTGGGGGTTGGTCACATCGATCAGGTGGCTGAACAGGACCGGCCCCTCTTCGTTTCTGGCTACAACTCGCATCCAGCGGCGGTCCAGTTTCACAACCGGCGAAGTAAAATAACCCAGACGCTGATCGTCCTGTTTGAACTCGCGGCCCAGAATGTGCGAGTCTTCCAGCAGGGGATACGCATCGGGCAGTCGGTTTCCTTTCACATCGAGCGCCTTGACGCGAATGATCCGCCCCGGCTGCAGGACCAGTTTGGGACTGCCGCTGAGTGAATATTGTTTTCCCGCGTTCGCATAGCCCTCCGCTTCGGCAGAGATCTGCGCCCGGGCAGCACCGTCAGGTACCTGGATGGTCACTTCCCCTTTCTGATTGGTGATCGGAGGATTGATGACAATTTTTAGCAGCATGTCCCCCTCATTGTCTTCCCACCAGCCTACGCGGACTTTGGCGCCTTCAACGGGTTGCCCCTTGTCGTCGACAACAGTCACGATCTTCGGTGTTGTCTGTTTCAGATTAATATCAGCTTTGCCCGGTTTTCTGACCATCGGATCTGCGGCCGGTTTCTTTGCATTCACTTTTTCCTGTTTGTCTTTGGGCTCCGGCTTGGAGGCATCCAGGGGCAAGTCCGGTTTCTGGGCGATGACCTGGGGGCTGAAACGAACAGAGGCAATGCCGACAAACAGCAGAACCGCCAAGAGCAGACAGACATAGCAGCGGGAACGTTTCAGTGTATTAAAATCGCGTGGCGTCTCCAGCCATTTTAATCTGCGAAGCAGGAAACTGCGATCGGCCATTGCCAGTGACGACGCGCGGGTTTCTGCTCCCTGACGATGCAGCGCCCAGCCAGCCAGCAACTGCCGATAGCTTTCAATGTCGTCAATCGAATCTGCGGCCAGTGCATCGGACATGTGCTCACACGCCAGCCGATGCCGTGCAGTCAACCGCCAGACCAGTGGATGAAACCACCAGATTGCAGACACGAGACGTGAGAGCAGGTCCCAGAATAAGTCGAAGCTGGCCACGTGCGATAATTCATGCATCAGAATCGCGCGGCGTTCGGACTGAGATAATTCATTGACCCAGGAAACAGGGAGCAAGATAGAAGGTTGAATCAGTCCGACGGTACAGGGGCCTTCTATCTGCGGCGAAACGCGAACCGGTGGGCCATGTTTGAAATTGAACTGCGCCGCCAGTGTATCACATTCACTCTGCAGTGAAGCGGGCGCTGTTTCTGCATAACATAACAGTTTCCTCACCCGTTGAATCTGCCAGCCGAGGCGCAGAAGTAAAAGCAAACTGACGGCGCCCCAACAGACCAGCCACCAGGAGATTTCTGATGGAACCGGCGAAGCTGTCTGCCGGACTGTAATAGAATGCGTTCTGATTTCAGATTCAACAGGAGTGACTGCCGCCGCTGGTAGATCTGACTCAGCTTGCGTGTCTGAAGGGATATCGGCAACCGATGGTTCTGATGCCATCTTCGCGTCGGATTGTTTCGGCTCCGGCGAAACCGTCGGAAAGTTCAGGGGGGCAGGTTGCAGGGAAACAACAGGCTCCGGCTCTACGCTTTCTGAAATGACAGGTGTCTCATTTTCTCTGAAAGTCTCTGTTGAATCTGCGGTTTCTGACTCAACCGGGGGTAAAACCGCCAGACTGGTGACAGGTAGACAGAGACAGGCCAGAGGCATGAGCAGAGCTGCGAAAATCAGGCAACGTGAGAGCAGTACCGACCAGCGCGGATTGCGATTGCGGATCAGTCTTAGTATCACCCAACCCAGTGCCAGTAGCAGACTCAGTCGGACCAGTGTGTGTATGATGAAAGTGACGTCATCCATTTTCAGGTCCTCTACCAGTTTAAATTTCGAAAAGGAGAAAAGTGTCGTCCATCACGATTCGCCGCGGGCAATCTTCTTGAGCTGTTTGAGTTCTTCAGGACTCAAACGTTCCTTCTCTGCCAGCTCCATCAGCAGTTGACCCGTGGAACCCCCGGTAAAGACTTCTGCCAGCCTCCTGACAGTTTGTCGCAGTTGTGTTTCGCGTTTGACTTTTGGCGAATAGAGATAAGCCCTTCCATTACGTTTCCGCGTCAGCAGTCCACGCTCGACCATGCCGACCAGTACGCTGCGCAGGGTACCGTTATCGATGTCCCAGCCAAACGATTCCTGGAGTTCAGCCGGCTTTTGAGGCGACTTGTTCCATAACAGACGCAACACTTCGAGTTCATTCTGATTGGGTTGATCCATAAGAAAGCCTCTTTCCAAAAGGAGAAACACCATTCCTATCTGTGATCTTTTCACACTTCGAGAGAAACATCAAGACAAATATGTGAACTTTTCACAGTTTTACTTGATCCGACCACAGGCGGATTAATCAGAGTGATGTGGTTTCAACTGCAGCAGCAGACTGGGATCGTCGGTATAAATGCGTTCGATGCCCTGCTGGAGCAGTTTCTGCATCAATGCGGGATCGTTGACGGTCCAGGCGCCTGGTTCGAGACTGGCGGCTTTGATCTTTTGAACTTTCTCGGGGGTGATGCCTTTATAGTTCAGAACGAGTGCTTCGAAACCGCGCTGTTTGGCGATTTTGATGTCGGCGTCAAGATCGGTGTCGGCTCCGCGATCCCAGAAGACGGGGATTTCGGGTGCCAGCTGTTTGACCTGCGACATGTAATTCAGGTTCCCGTCATTGAAGCCGACCCAGGGTTTCATATTGAGTCGTTTCACCAGCGCAACGGCTTCTTTCACACAGTCCGCCTTGGGTTGAATTGAAACGCGGGTCTTGTGCTGCTGTTTTATCATTTTGAGCACCTCTTCCAGCAAGGGCAGCTGCTGAGGCGGGCATTCTTCTTTTGACAGCTGATGCCGTTTACGAAAGTCCGTTGCGACGTCGACTGTTTTGAGTTCCTCAAAAGTCGAGCTGGCGACATCCAGATTTTTATCCCCGACACGCTGTGTGGTTTTGTCGTGTGTGACGACCAGTTGACCATCCTTGGTCTGGAAGATATCGAGTTCGATCCAGTCTGCACCGACGGCAACGCCGCTCTGGAAGGCGGGCATGGTATTCTCGGGATGTGCTCCCGAATTCCCCCGGTGTGCGGTGACGCCATTGTGTCGAAAGAGAGGCCCCTCCCCTGCGAAGGCAGCGGAAATATTCAAGATCTGACCGACGAGACAGCAGACCGTAAACAGGAGCAAAGGCAGTTTAGTCATCGGGTTTGACCCCCAGGGAGAGACGTAATTCGTTCGGATGGTACAACTTTGCTGACGGAGACCTTTACTTTAACATGCTGGTGACGTGAGAGAAACGACCTTAAACCGGATTTCCCCCTCTGATTCACTTTATTCGACTGTTGTTAAGAATCTGCTGAAAGCCAGCGGTTTCCGACAATCTTGTTGACTATCAAATTTCAGAGAATTACGATTGACCTCAGTTGGTGGGGAGGGGAGACCCTCGATTTCAAGTTTTTTAAGGGAACCAGTTTGATGATCAGATCAAGACTCATGAAAGGCACCGTCAGTATTCTGGCGCTGATGCTGCTGCTGGCAGGCGATCCGCTGTTGCAGGCGGGCGTGACCAAAGAGGCAGCGAGCAAGTATCTCAAAGATGTGCAAAAAGGAAATCCCGATTTCAAGTCGGTTGGTAAAATTACATTTGGACCCGGCGGATTGCTGGTGGTGGCGGACCCTGCGAAGGCAACAATTACTGTTATTGATACTCACGATGTCGGACCGTTGAAGAAGCTGGAACAGAAAGTTCCCAAGGTGGATGTGGCAGTCGCATCCAGCCTGGGCGTCGAACCCTCACAGATTGACATCGCCGACATGGCCGTCAATTCACTAAGCGGTAACGTGTATCTAGCCGTCAATCGCAAAACTGACGGACAGGCTGCGATTCTGATGATTGATGCCCAGGGCAAAGTGAAAAACTTTGATCTGTCGGAGGTCGATTTTATTCAGGTCGCATTGCCTGGCGGAAAAGATTCGAAAATCCGCAACATTACCGGCGTGGCATTGGCCAGCGATCGACTGCTGGCAGCGGCACAGTCGAACGAAGAATTCGCTAACAAAATTTATTCGATCCCCCTGCCCTTAACACATGGCACTTCCGCCGATATCTACAGTGCTGAAACTTACCATGTCGCACACCGCCGCTGGGAAACGAAAGCACCCATTCAATCGTTCGTGCCTTACTCGAACAAAGGGAAAAACTACATCGTCGGTGCCTTCGCCTGTACTCCCATTGCCAAGTTCCCCCTGGATGAACTGCAGTCCGGCAGCAAAGTCAAAGGGACCAGCGTTGTAGAACTTGGTTCCGGTAACCGGCCCCTGGATATGCTGACCTATGAAAGTGACGGCAAAGAATGGCTGTTGACGAACACCTTCCGCTTCCACTGGAAAAAGAGCATGTACGGCCCGAGTAAATGGTGGGGCGTGCGTGTGAATATGGATTACCTGGATGCAGAAGACGTCAACGAAGAAGCAGCCCGCCGCGATGTTAAACAGAAGACCGGTCCTGACGGCATTGAAATTGTCGATCAGCTGTCCGGTGCCGTTCACATTGACAAGCTGCAGAAAAAAGAAATCGTCGTGCTGCGTGATAATGACGGGCACTTCGATCTGGAAATTACCGAATTGCCATAACGAGTGACCTCCTCTGGTTCACAGACTCTTTTCTGTTCAGGTTTGGGAATGGAAAAGAGTCTGTTTTTTTCGAGTCAACTGTCAATTACTTCGACGTTGTTCTTTTTTGAGGCATGCCTCTCTGATGCGAAAACCATCATCTGCAACTGGCTGGTCATCCTGCTGGCGAACCCTTTCGTTCACAGTCTGTGTTCTCTTGCTCGAATCCCTGACATGCGCCGCAGGTACGCCCAAAGAAGGACCATTTCAGCTCGCGTTTGAAGCGGATGGCAAAGATCCACGATTGTGTCGCGTGGTGGTGACCGCAGAGAATGTCCGATTCTGGGCATCTCTTATCGACGCGGACGAAACGCAGTTCCAGCGGGTACTCTCACTGAAGCGAGAGTCGCAAACCGATCAGAAGCTGCCTGCCATGCTGGGAAAATATCAACTGAGAGACGATCGCCTGGAATTCAAGCCGGCGTTTCCGCTGGTAAGAGGCAACCGTTACCAGGCGACCTTTGATCCCGCTGCATTAAAGCTGGCGACAAAAATACCGGATCAACGTCTGCAGGCTACGCATGTGATTCCGCTGCCCGACAGCAAGCCGCCGCGTGTACTGTCGATCTATCCTTCGGGCAATCAACTGCCCGCCAATCATCTGAAATTTTATATTCAATTCTCCGAGCCGATGCAGCAGGGAGATATCTTCGAACACTTTTCGCTGTTCAACAAAACACAGGGTCAACTCGTACTCCGTCCGTTTCGCCACACGGAACTCTGGTCACGCGATGGCAAACAGCTCACGCTCTGGTTTCATCCTGGCCGACAGAAAACGGGAGTGAACCTGAATGTCGAACTCGGGGCCGTTCTGAATGCGGGGCAGGAATATGAACTGCGAATCAGTCCGAAGTGGGCCGCGTTGTCGGGACACGCGTTAGGCAGCGAAGTCAGAAAAACATTCCAGGCGGTTGCCATGGATGAACGTCAGCCGGAAATTAACGACTGGAAATTGAATTCCCCTGTCAGCGGAAGCCGTGCCCCCTTGATCTGTCAGCTGGGTGAACCGCTGGATTTCGCACTGCTGCACAGCCAGTTGAGGGTACAAACTGCAAATGGCGATCAGATCGCAGGGAAGATCGAGTTGGATGATGCAGAGTCGGTCTGGAAATTTACGCCGGACACAGCCTGGCAGCCAGGCGCGTATCAACTGCAGGTGGGAACCGTGCTGGAAGATCTGGCGGGCAACAGTCTGCAGCAGCCGTTCGCTGTGGACCTTTCGAAACAGTCGGAAGTCTCGAATCCCGTCGGCGATTCTGTTACACTTCCATTCGAAATCAAATAGTCGACTGATGCTCCCACCTGAGGTTTACAGATGTTGCGCGCCCTGTCTGTTTTACTCCTGTTCTGCTGGTGTCTACCCGTTTCTGCTGCCGAGTCAGTGCCTAACATTGTCTTCATTCTGGCCGACGACCTGGGCTGGAAAGACCTGGGCTGCTACGGAGGCACACTCGCGGAGACGCCTCACCTGGATCAACTGGCAAAACAGGGGCTGCGGTTTACGAACGCGTATTCTCCCGCGCCGATCTGCAGTGCGTCACGGGCATCGATCCTCACCGGTCGCACACCTGCGCGTCTGCATTTTGAATTCGTAACCAAGCCAGCCGGCGTGAAGCCGCCTGCACGTCAATTGCAGCCGCCCGAGTACACGCGCGAGCTGCCTTTAAAAGAAGTCACGATCGCAGAAATGCTGCAGCAAGCAAACTACCAGACCGGCTTCTTCGGGAAATGGCATGTCTGTGAACATTACCAGCATTACCTGGGCTGGAGTCCGACGCACGGACCAAAACAGCAGGGATTTCAGTCGGCGAAGGAAACCTTTGGCAGTCATCCGTATGCAAAGAAATTCGACTGGAAGCCTGGCGATTTCAAGGAGGGTGAATATCCACCTGACGCGGTGACGGAACACGCGATTGATTTTCTCAAAGAAAAACGGGAGCAGCCATTTTTCCTGTATCTGTCTTACTTCCATGTGCACACACCGGTCCGCGCGCCGACAGACTGGCTGGTGAAAAAGTATCAAAAGCGGGCTGCAGTCGACACGGGTGATGAGATCCTGCGTACTCATTACGGTGCGTTCATCGAAACGCTGGACGCGTATGTGGGACAGGTTCTGACGGCCCTCGATCAACAGGGTTTACGTGAATCGACACTGGTTGTCTTCACGTCCGATAACGGCGGGACTCCCGAGTACGCCGACAATGCACCACTGCGAGGCAGTAAATGGAACCTGTATGAAGCGGGCATCCGCGTGCCTCTGCTGGTGCGCTGGCCGCAGCACGTTCAAGCAGGAAGCGTCTGCACAAAACCGGTGAGTGGAATTGATCTGTTTCCTACGTTTTGTGATGTCGCCCGCGTCGATTGCTCCGACCTGACGCTGGATGGCGAAAGTCTGCTTCCCCTGTTTCACGGGGCAACCGCCGCCTGGCCTGAGCGGGCTTTAACGTGGCATTTTCCCTATTACCATCCGGAGAAAGGATACAAGAAAGCGAAAGAGACGATCGGAGTGAACGACTTCACGGTCAGCAAGACGCGACCGGTGTCTGCGATTCGTGTGGGAGACTCGAAACTGCTGCAGTTTTATGAAGTGGGAAAACGGGAGCTCTACGATTTGAGCAACGATCCGGGTGAGCAGCATGATTTGAGCAACAGCCAACCTGAGCGCACGGCGCAGTTGGGTACTCAACTGAAACAAATGCTGCTGGATATGGACGCGAGGTATGCAACGGATCCATTTACGGATCAACCCAAAACAAATTAGCCGAGTTCGGCAATCGGAGCGGAAGGACCTTCAACCAGTGGTGTGGGACGTCCGCCCGGTTTAATCCAGTGACCGTAAGGATCGATGCCCAGTTTCTTGAAGACGGTAGCACCCAGGTCTCCGGGGCCCAGTCGACGTTCAGCGATTTCACCACCGCGACGATCGGTGGCACCAATGACCTGACCGCCGGGCACTCCTGCACCCGCTGCCAGCATCGACATGACGGGAGTCCAGTGACCGCGGCCATCCGTTTTGGTAATGACGGGACCTCGACCGAATTCACCCAGTACCAGCACCAGCGTCGTATCGAGCAGGCCTCGTTCATCGAGATCACTGATCAGAGTGGCGATGCCATGATCGAGAACCGGCAGCATCGGTTTGAGGCCTTTGTTGATACCGCCCCATTTAACTTCGTCGCCGTGATGGTCCCAGTGTCCCCAGGCGTCGCTCATCGTGATGAAAGTCACTCCCGCTTCGACGAGTCGGCGGGCCAGCAGTGATTTCTGTCCAAAGGAATGATTACCGTACTTTTCGCGAACCTGGGCTGATTCCCGATTCACATCAAAGGCTTTGGCAACATTGCCTGAGAGCACCATGTCGTACGCTTCCTGCACATAACGATCCTGCAGGGAAAGTTCGGGCGAGAGCTCTGTATGTTTTCGCAGTCGATCAAACTGCTGACGTAATTCTTCACGGTCGGTCAGACGGGCAGTCTGTACTCCCTCGGGCATTCCGAATTTTCCAGCTGACTTGACGCCGTCCAGTGGTTCATAGCGATGCCCCAGATGACCGGCACCGTAGATGTCGGCGGCCATACTGTCGGCCAATGCGACGAAGCCGGGCATGCCCGGTACATTAGGACCACGGAATTTCGCGGCAACCGAACCCATGGATGGATAACCGCCGCCGTCCCGATTGTCGTTCGTGCGACGTGATTTGGGATTGCAGGCCTGGAAAGTCGTCGGTGTGTGGTTACTGGATGACGCGTCCATGGAACGGATAATGGCGAACTTGTCCATCATCGCAGCCTGCTCTGGCATATGCTCACAGATTTCGATGCCGCTGACGGAAGTCTGAATCGGATTGAAGGGACCACGGATTTCCTTTGGTGCCTGCGGTTTGAGATCCCACATATCCAGCTGACTGGGTCCACCAGACAACCAGATCATAATCACAGACTTGGCCTGAACCGGATGCGTGAGCTGAGCCTGTGGTGCGGCCAGCGCCTGTCGTTTGAGTAGTTCGGGCATCGAAAGTCCGGCCAGTCCCGCCATTCCCATCTGCAGAAACCAGCGACGGCTGCCGACGTGCACCAGATCTGAACCGGGGGCGAACGCAGAAAATCCGCTGCCGGACTGGTGATGTTGTCCATGGGAACTATTGAGTGGTTGGGACATCCGAATTCTCCCGTTATATCATCGAAGGTTCGATTATTTATTTAGGGTTAGATAGAAAATGGCTTCGAAAATAAAAAAAGCGTTTTCTATCGTAATCCCCTGTGGTGAGCAGCTCAGGCAGGACTTTGAATTAGTATCAGCATACACGAATATGATCGGAAATAACAACGCGAAGTTCCTGAGAATTATTAAGAATCCTCATCAATGTGCCGATTTGAACAGTAGTCCGGCGGTATAATTCCTGCAATACCTGCCAACCGAACAAGTCAGAATGGCATTTCCACGTTAACTTAAGTCAGTTTCAGTAGTTTGATGGCATTTTCACGATTAATTTTCGCGCGGACCTCAGCCGGCACTTCGAGTTTTTCGAACAGTTCAAACTGAGGCACATTCTGACCAGGTGCAAGATAATCGGTGCCGAACAGAATTCGATCCTGACGACGGATTAAAAACTCCGTGCCGAACTCCAGATCACGGGAAATGGAATTCGCACCGGAACCTGCTGAGAGATCGCCATAAATATTGGGATAACGACTCATCAGATCATCGATGGCACCACCCGGTTTCACTTTGTCTTTAGGATAGCCCCCCAGTTCTTTGGGAGTGAGACCACCGGAGATCGAAGCCCACCAACCGGGACCATGGCCGATGAAATTCAATTCGGGAAATGTTTTGAGGGCATTTTCCAGACGCTTCAGTCCGGGAACATCTTTACCGCGAATGGTATCGATATGAAACAGGAGTGGAATGCCAACTTCCTGGCAGGCTTCGTAGACGCGCATCATCAGTGGATCATCAAAATTGAGCCCCACCTTATGTTCGCCAAAGCCTTTCGCCCCCTGATCGACCCAGCCTTGAATCATGCCAACCAGCGCTTTCACACTGCCGGCATGTGTGGTGCGAGGGTCGACGGAGCAGAACGGAATCAGACGGTCGGGATGATCTTTGGCAGCCGCCAGGACCGACTCGGTCGTCTGCAGATACTTGGTCGATTCCGGCGACGTCAACGGCAACACACAGGACTTCTCGATCTGGTTCTCGTCCATCCACTCGATCAGACCTTCCGCCGTCAGATTCTTTTTCGGATCGGTATAGGTGCCAATATGAGTATGGACATCAATGAAACCGGTACCGGCTTTGATGCTGGGTTCGGCTGCCCTGGCTGCCCGGGTGGGCCATTGCCCGGCTACTGTACCGAGGCCAGCCAGTAGAAGTGATTTGGAAAATTCGCGGCGGGAGAGATTCATATTTTGTTCCAGGTAATTAATGGAAGGATTCGGTCGTGGTGATTCCATTCAAAACGACCCTCTCAGAAAAAACAAGTCTGGGATTCATTTTTGTCTGGGAACGCGACGGCGGTTCTCGAATGTAATCTGCTTGACGCCTTTCGGTGCGGCATTCGCCTGTTCAATCCGTTCATGAAGAATCTCCGCCAGTTCGTCGCGTAATTTTTGAGTCTCCGCCTGGTTTGCCAGGTTATGCATTTCCGCAGGATCGGAACTGTGATCGTAGAGTTCTACGCCTTCACTGCCATTCTTACCCCACTCGGTGTAACGGAAGGTGGGAGTGCGAATACTATAACCGTTCAAATATTGTGTGAGTGCGGTTTTGCGTGGTGTTGCTGCCGCATCTTTTAAGGCAGGCACCTGGCTGATACCGGAAACGGACGCCGGTGCTTTCAGTCCACACAGTTCAGCCAGCGTCGGATAAAAGTCGACCATTTCTGCTGGAGCAGCAGCGGCCTGCCCTTTAGCGGTGACACCGGGTCCCGCGATGATCATGGGGACGTGAGTTGCGTTTTCAAACAGTGTGGTTTTCTGCCAGTGTCCATGTTCGCCCATGTGATAACCGTGATCGGAGGTGAATACGACGATGGTGTTTTCATCAAGGCCTGTCTCTTTAAGAGCAGACAGGATGTGTCCCAGTTGGGCGTCGGCGAAGGTAATCGACGCGTAATACGCCTGAATCGCCTGGCGGGCCAGCTTGTCGGGCAGATCAATCTGATCCTTTTTGCGGGTGACCGATTTCCGTGCCGACGCCGGAATGGTCTTCAGGTATCCGTCCGGGATCTGTGGCACTTTGATCTGCTCAACGGGGTATTTTTCGAAATAGCTTTTCGGAGCGACATAAGGTGTATGCGGTCGATACAGACCAACAGCGAGAAAGAAAGGTTCTTTGGACTCCGCAAATTTTTTCAACTGCTGAATGGCGATGTCAGCGGCGATGCCATCGGTCTGCTCGGCATCGGTTCCCTCGGCAGCCAGCCAGCTGAGCGTACCCCCATAGCTTCCCGGTACCAGGCTGAAGATCTGGTCTTCGTCATCCACATCGCGACCGCGGGGATTAAAGGTCTGATTCCAGGAATAAGGGTCATCGTGTCCACTGGTCCCAATGTGTTTGGGAACATTGTAGTGGTAGATTTTTCCCACACGGGTCGCGAAGTAACCGTGATCTCGAAACATCTGCGACATCGTTTTTACGTTGGGCACATGTTCCCGAATATAAATTCCATTGCGATGCACGAGAGTCTGATCGGGATACATACCGGTCATGAACGAGGCCCGACTGGGACCACATAACGGGAACTGACAGTAGGCGTGTTCAAAGCGAACGCCCTGTTTTGCCAGTTGATCGATATTCGGAGACTGGACCTGTGAATGTCCATAACAGCCCAGATCACAGTTCAGGTCATCACAAATCAGAAACAGAACGTTGGGCTTTGTATCGGCGGCGAAAACAGACTGTGTTGTGATTAGAAAACAGAAGATGCAGGTAATGATTCGACCGAGGCTGTAGATCATGAACGCGCTCCGTTGTAATTGACCGGTTTGATACAGATTGTGACTATCCATGCTAGCAGACCCGGTACTTGAATTCAGCAATGAATTCTGGATCGAAGCAAGAAAAAGCGCGATCCTGTTCCGGGACTGATCAGCCCTGCACTTTCGAGACGAACGATTCCATAATCGCCAGTGTTTCCGGGCTGACATGGTGTTCGATGCCTTCGGAATCGGTGGCGGCAGTCTCTTCACTGACGCCGAGCGCAATCAGAAAACTGAGGACAATTTCATGACGACGGCGGGAATCTTTCGCGAGACGCGCGCCCTGCGTGGTCAATTCCACGGGACTGTAAGGCTCGGTGGTGACATAACCGTCCCGCTGCAGACGGGCCACGGTACGATTGACAGTCACATGGCTCACGGCGAAGTGTTCCGCCAGATCTTTCACCCGGCAAACGCCCTGCTCTTCGATCACGACTGCAATTGCTTCTACATAGTCTTCTGCAATTTCCGTTGCATGATCCACACGCGTGCGCTCGTGTTGATTCTTTGGTTTCTGCTTCTTAGCCATCCTGTCTCGCCTTGAGTGTCGTTTGTGATTTCCGGCGTTCCATGTTACCGGGATGTGGCTGAGTTTGACAGCCTTAAGGAAACGGAATTGGAATCGAAGTACAAGTGAATTCGAGTCTTAACACAATAAGCAGCTTCAATTGACTACAGGAAACAAAACCAGAATGAACTGACTGAAATCGCGATTAATTTCAGTCAACTAATCTTGTTTACAGCACCTGTTCAACTTAACCTACTGATTCATACCAACGTCTTTTATAAATCAGGTTTATAATGATTCATCGATTCGACTTTTCTGGTTCTGCCGTTATTCGCTCCAGGTTACTGCAAAATATTGAAGCAGGCAGCAGACGCCCGCAGTCTGTGATTTTTTCTCGTTTTTTGCTGGGTCTGTGTATCTGCCTGGCAAGTTCGTGCGGCAGTTCGACTCCCACGGAAACAGAAAAATCAACTCCGCTGCATGAGGCGATTTCATCGACAACTCCAAAGCCTGAAAACAAGAGTTCTGCCCCCAGCAGGACACTGAAGCCTCAGTCTCCAAAAACTACCTCTTCCGCTAACGACAATCCCCCAACGAGCAGGCCGGACAAAGATTCGACCGAGCTGGTATTTAAAATTGTTTCATTACACAAGAACGTGCAACAGTTTCTGGAAAAGTCCGAGAAGAATATCGATCTGGCGGCCAGAACAGCACAACGCTCCCTGGACTCGACGTTGCAAAAAAACTTTGCTTTCTATGAGCCTGGTTCGTTACGCGTCGATTTGAGACAAAACAGAATCTCCCTCAGAGTGAACACAGAGAACGTCAGTGATCTGGTACGTAAGTTGAACGAAGTTGGTTATCAGATGATAACCGTTGCCCCGCTAGAGCGGACACTTCGCGAAGAGCTGGCGGCAGAATCTGGAGCGGACTCACTGGTAAAGCAGGAACTTCACTATTCGGCCCAGATCAAAAGTCCTGAATACCAGTCCCAGCTCGACCAGAATTTTCAGATCGGCTCGGAAGCGTTACGACTGATTTTGAATGAACGTTTTAAAAACGAAGTGCCTGAATATGTGCCAGACTCCCTGGTACTGGATCTTGAATATGAGAAGCTGACGTTTGAAGTGATCACCTACCCCAGCGCTAATCTGGGCGTTCAGATCAATAACCTGTATCAGCTTCCAGTCAGCATTGGCGCGAAACCATACCGAACCATCGAACAACGCACAGAACAGCAGCTTCATCCCAGCCAGGTCACCTACAAGATTGTCGGCATCGCTGATTTTTATGAACGCGCGATGCAGGATCAGTTCGGTTACAATTTCTGGCGACGTTCTCTGATCCACGATCTGGAAGATCGCCTGGAAACCGGTCTTACGGGGTATGTGCCGTTCAGCCTGGATGTCAATCTGGTGAAGAAGACCATTACGTTTCAACTCGATCATTACCCCGATCACCGTGTGAAAGAATTCATCAATGACGAGTCGGGGAGTCGAGTTTCAAACACGAAGATTAAAGTCTCAGCAGAGCCTGCTCTGGTGGAAACCCCGGGTCCTGTAATCCGCACGCCTAACAGACCCATGAAGCGGGTTGTCCTGAAGGTTCTGCTGGCAGAGAAAAGACTCAGAAATGTATTCGATCCTCCCCGGCCATTACGGCCCACTGACATTCAAGGCATTCACCGACATCTTGATGACGAACTGATTAATAATCTGGATGGGTATATCGGAAAGGCCGTCCAGTTTGATATTCCGAACAAGGAGTTATCCATTCAGATCGATCGTGTTCCCCCTGATGACCTGATCAAAATGGTAAATGGAATTCGCTCCCTGGATCTGGATGTCGATCAGGAACTGGTTTCAGTAGAGGATGTAGTCTATGACCCGGAAGCCTCTGAAAAAACCATGTATTTCAGCTTCATCAATCAAGGTCAGAAACTACCCCAGTTTGATAAGATCTTTAAGCAGCATACGGCTGACGGAAACCTGCGTTTAATCGAAGGCTATATTCCCGGTTCGCTGCAGATGGATTTTGACGAGGGGACGTTTAACATTCGTGTGCGAGTCGTTGAGGATGATGCCAGAGATATCGAGACAGCAACAACTGCCTTAGCGAGGATCAAACTTGAATGCTCTCACCTGAAAACAACCCTGCCTGAATCGAGTGGAAATGGAAATCCACAGCAGCCGGGGATGACTGCAAAACAGTCAGCGCCACCGGCACTGGTAAAGGAAAACGTCAGAGTGACAGTAAAATATGGTCTGTATGGCGGCAGAGCCACGGGAAAACCTGAGAAAAGTGCCCGGGATGCGCTCGACGGATTTACCTGGATCGATCTTAAAACACTGCAGTTTGATGCGGCGAAGAAGGAATTCTCATTCGAGACCACTGGCCCCTTCAACCGCGGGGCTCTTGAGCGTTCGCTGAAACGTCAGAAATTCTATCAATGCCTGATTTCGCATGAGGCATTGATAAAAAAAGACACATCGAAAGAGTAACATTTCTCCGACTCTATTTTCAGAGTAGAGATGCATGAATAACCGTCACATTTCCTTCGATCGTTTCATATATCTTCTGATTCGCTGACTCCCTGCTGGTTTTCTTCCAAACTGATTCCACTGCCGGCTAAACTGAATGCCCGGTTCTCTCCTCAGTTTAAGTGCCAGAAATTTACATACCTGTTTTCAGTTGCCTGTTTTCAGACATGACTGAGCAGGCGAAGACGACCAGTCAGTCTTTCCCTTTGAGATCGAAAGCCTGTCCCCAACCCCCCGGAACTCAACCGATGACAGAACCCACGTCAGACGATAAGCGACATTTTCAAGAGAACGACCAGGGTATCTATCAGCCCGTCGTCGCGGTCCAGCATCGCAATGATGAATATGATGAGAAGGGCTTTGATACCTTACGCGAAATGCAGACAAAACATTTCTGGTATTCGGGCCGCCATCGTTTTATCGAGTACACGCTGAAAAAAATGATGAAATCAGCGGCAGGTCAGCACAACAATTCCTTGTCGATGATTGATCTGGGAGGAGGCTGTGGAGGCTGGGTCCACTATCTGACAGACAATGCAGACTATTCCCACTGTGAACTGGCTTTAGGAGATTCTTCAATCCATGCGCTTGAGTATGCCGCCCATTATGTCGGACCGGCGGTAAAACGATACCAGATTGATCTGCTCCAACTCCCGTGGAAAGATCGCTGGGATGTTGTCTTTTTACTCGATGTCCTGGAACACATTCCCGACGACATATCAGCTTTACAGCAGGCATACAATGCCTTGCGTCCTGGGGGACTGCTCTTCGTCGCGACACCGGCATTGAAGTTTTTCTGGACTTACAATGATGAACTGGCGCATCACGTGCGGCGGTACTCAAAAAAAGAGTTTGCTGTCCTTGCCGGGCAGGTGGGATTTGACTTGCGTCTGACCCGCTATTTTATGTTTCTGCTGAGTCCCCTGCTTTATCTGAGCCGTATCAAATCACCTGATTACAAAAACATGAATGCGGTTGAGATCAGAAAACTGCTCGTTCAAACACATCGTGTCCCCGCCCCCCCTGTCAATGCAGCGCTCAAGACGATTTTTCACCTGGAAACTCCCGCCGGTGTCTGGATTCCCTTTCCCTGGGGCACTTCCATTCTCGGAGTCTTTCAGAAACCGATTGAAGAACAGCAGTGAAACCCTTTTTGTATAAAAAAATCCCGAACCGGTTCTTTCATCAGTACCGGTCCGGGATCCTGTTTTCAAACTCAGAACCGGCTTATGCGGTTTTGAGTAACTGACTCTGCTGAGTGTTGCTGATCATCCCTTCTGAGAGTGTCAGCGTTTTTCTGGCACAGCTGGCGGCGGACAGATCGTGGGTCACCATGATGATCGTACGCCCCTCTTCGTTGAACTGCGTCAGAAACTCCATCACCTGATCCTTGGTATCCGGATCGAGGTTCCCCGTCGGTTCGTCGGCCAGAATGATCGACGGATCATTGGCCAGCATGCGTGCCAGTGCGACGCGCTGCTGCTGACCGACACTCAATTCCGCCGGCTTGTGATGCAGGCGATCCTGCAGGCCGACTTTCGTGAGCAACGCTTCCGCTTTCTCCTGCTGCTCGCCGCGATGTTTCTTCGCCAGCAACATCGGAATCTGCACATTTTCGATCGCCGTCAGATAAGGAATCAGATTGAACGTCTGAAAGACGAAGCCGATCTTATTCTGCCTGACTTCCGCCCGCAGATTGACGGGCAGATCATAGATCGACTCCCCATCCAGCAGAATCCGACCTTCCGAAGGGGCCGACATCGCTCCCAGCATGGAGAGCAGTGTCGTTTTCCCACTCCCACTGGGCCCAATAATAGCGATAAAATCACCGCGGGCAATTTCCAGGCTGGTGGAATCAAGGGCCACCACCTCGTCCTGCTTCTTGCGATACACTTTGCGAACTGCTTCTAACGTTAACATGGATCAGACCTCCTTGAAGCACATACAGGGATCGAGTTTGGCCGCCTGTCGTGCGGGGATATAGCTGGCGGCAATCGTCACCAGCACGGCAATCGCCGCAGAAATGAATGCCAGGGCCGGAACGGGCAGAACCGAGACATCGGCAAAAGCGGGCCCCAGGAACATCGCCAGCACACTGCCTGCGATATAACCGGTGATACCACCTGCAAGCCCCAGCAAAGCTGCTTTGGCCAGAAAAAGCTGTGTGACAAAGCGGGGTGTTGCCCCCAATGCCATCAGCGTGCCGATTTCGCGACGGCGTTCCATCACGTTGGCAAAGCTGGCACTGGCCATGCTCGCACCTCCCACGGCAATCAGAATCGCCAGGAACAGGTACGACAGATTCGTCATCATGCGATTGATGGAAATCTGGGTCTCCACGACGTTCGCAATTGTGACGACTTTCGTACCCGGCAGCAGCGACTGCAGGTCCCCGACCAGGCCGTTAGCGACATCTTCACAGCAGCCCATGACTTCAATAATGTTAACCACTTCGCCCGACTTCGAGAGACGCTGCACCGTATGCAGGTGTGCGAAAACGCGACCGTCGTCAACGGTTCCCGTTGACGGCAGTGTGGTCAACACCGTGAACTTCTCCCCCAGCAGTTCCAGAGAATCGCCGGCGGCCAGTCCGTTATTCGCGGCATAGTCTGAGCCGAGAATGACTTCATTCTCATTCAGGTTCTGTAACGCCCGTCGATCTGCCAAAGCTTCAGGTGCATCCTGATTTTCATCGATCACATTGATTTTGGCTTTGCAGCCTTCGTGTTTTTTGAAAATCATGCCTCCCTGCCAGGCGGCCATTTTCTGAATTTCTTCCTGGGGCAGGATGCCTGTGAGAATGACATTTTTACCGTCAATCTCGGTCGGCACGCACAGCTTGGGAGAAATTGCTTCCACACCGGTCAAACCCGCGAGTGCCAGTTCCGCGACATGCTCTTCAGGAATGGTTTCGGCGTGCATATCAGCAGAATAGTAATCCTGCAGCGTGACTCCCTTGGGTAGAATGAGCACATTGGCTCCCAGCTTATCAAGTTTTCCAGCGACTTCTTTCTCAGAGAAAATCGTCACATTGCGGATCGCCACTAATGCAGTGACACTCAACATGATTGCCAGCAGACTGGCAATCAATGCGGTCGGACGTTCCCGCAGTTCTTTCCAGATAATTGATCTCATGGTCATGAGACAGTCTCCTTTATCAATGTGACGAATTATTTACAGTGTTTACAGCCTTCAACGCCACAGCTTTTACCTGCCTTTTTCAGTTCGGCAATCAACTGCTGGCTCGTCACATTTCCGTTGTACATGCCAACCATCACACCGGGAGGCGCCATGAACACAACTTTGGTATTCTGTCCGTCCTGAGGGACTTCGAGTTCTTTCAGGAAGTCGGCTTCCGCGGCTTCTGTCTGTGAGACGTTGACCACTTCCACAACATTCTGATAGCAGGGAACGGCTTTAAAGTCCTGCACGCCTTGGGGCATTGCTGAGCTCGAACCCGCGTTGACACACAGCAGTACCATTTTGCGGCTCTGCAGTGTCTTCATGCAGCGGCACTTGGCCGGCGAGACGAACGACTGCTGAATGTAGTCAGCGTTGATCTGTTTCACGAACGAACCGGTGATCGCGCCATTGGGAGCCACTGCCAGCGTCAGCGGCATTGGTGCGCGTGACACGCCGTACTCTTCGACGATTTTTGCTTCCGCGGGATCACTGGTGTTGACGGCGACAAATGTGGTGGTGTCATTTTTGCCTGACAGATTCTGCTGCAATGTGCTCCACATGGCCTTGGTGGCATCGTCCTGGTTTTTCCAGAACATGATGAACGTATATTTGTTCTCCTTCGCAGCTGCGGCCCGGGAGGTTTCGACTTTGCTGAGCGACGCAATCTTTTGTACTTCCTGGGCTGAACTGACTGACGTCAGCGCCAGCACGAAAGCACAGACCACACACAACTGCAGGCGATTATTTTTGAACGAACTGAAATTCGAACGTGTGAACATGTTAAGATTCCTCTGTTTTGTATTAATGATTTGTATTTATTTCAAATGGAAGTTCCGGAGCCGCTTCCTCATAAGGAATCGGACTGACGCGGAACATAACTGATCGTAAACTCTGTCTCACGCATTCTTCATACCAATGGCGGGACAGCACGCTGAAATCAGGCGGTGGACCAGCGGGCCCGGAAGAACATCTATAGACGCAAAGGTGCGGTAATCATTGCTTGTGAAATATCGATGGCGGTTGTATTTAAAACGGCCAGGCGGCCCGATAAATGATTCTCGACGATCAGCATGCCGGGGGTGGTTGTCATGCTGCGGAGATTCACGGCGGGTGTGGTTTGCGCAAATACGATTTCAGAAATATGGCAGGCACAGGGACAATCGTGCTGCTCGTGATGTTCCCGGGACTCATGGAGATCGTGCCGATGACAGGTTTGAGAACAGCACGCAGGTCGAACGGCAACACAGACTTCCTGTTCCGGTTCGGCATGCCCCCATTCGCTGATCGCAGACACCCCGTGTCCCCAGCAGACGGGGCAGGGTTGCATTATCAGGACGATCAAAAACAGACGCAGCAGTTTCATCGGATAGTTTCACTCAAATCGTGACGACAGAGATTTTCTGTGTGTATTTCGTTCTGTTCCGCGGAGTACGCACGGAAAACTGTGGTCAAAGTGACCACAAGTCGAATCTCTATGAATACCCTGTTTATCGTCAGCTGCACTTCGACAGCTTTACAGCAACTCAAGATTTGAGGTGCTCCTATGTGACTCTGATCACCCACAAAACTTCCTGTTTTTAACAACTTACAAACAGGCACCAAACCCAGCCATCCCAGACACCCTAAGATGAAATTATCGACAACCGCTTCGGTGACCAGGAAGCTGACTGGAAATGTGAGCCATCGACAGAAAAAACTTGTATCAACTACAAACTGTAGTTATATTGCCTACTAAATGTAGTCATGCACTACTGCGGGCGCTAATCCACCTGAATCGATACGGAATAACTTTATGTCAGCTCATGAATCTGCTCCCCTCACCCCTGCCCAACGAGATCTGATGGAAATCGTCTGGGCAGAAGGGGAAGTCACTGTGTCCGAGGTACGGGACCTGCTGGAGGCAAAACGGAATCTGGCGAGAAACACCGTCCTGACCATG
>CENL01017083.1_pt1 | contig 73109 bp, 51 predicted proteins | sample 530221 | NCBI WGS metagenome assembly CENL01 (sample SAMEA2619791, study PRJEB7988) | marine metagenome | isolation source: saline water (ENVO:00002010), including
TATCCGGTACCACCCATTGATTGCGCAACACTTCCCAGGGGAACTCTCGAATTATATTCGGGTTACCCATTTTTCTAATATCCGAGATGGTGTTAATCGGGTTTCAGCAGTTCATTGACTGCTTCGACCAGGTCTTCGATGTGGTAGGGTTTGGGGATGAAGCGGTCGACGCCGCGATCGAGGGCCAGTTCGCGGTATTTGGGTTCGCTGTTTCCTGTCACCATGATAATCCGCGGGGCACGCTGTTTATAATTGGTGATGGTGTCAAGGACGGCAAATCCGCTGCGTCGGGGCATGACCAGGTCCAGAAGCACCAGGTCGGGTGCGTCGCGCTCGATTTTCATCAGACCTTCGTTTCCGTCGTGGGCAACCAGAACCTCGTACCCGGCGGCTTCCATGGCCATTTGAAGCGGTTCAGTCAGACCTTCGTCGTCATCGATAATCAGTACACGTTTTTGAGGAGTTATGTTCATTATCCTGCTGAAAAAACCTGGTCTGGCCCGCACGGAGGCGATCTCTGTAAGGAATTATATCATCAGTCTCAGCGAAAATCCAATTATTAAGATCAACCTGACGCGTGGCGCTCCCCAAACGGGTTTTAGTTCGATAAAATGGGCCGGTGCGCGCCTGGAATGCGCCTTGTCTGGTCCTTTCTGAATCAGGCAGAATCATTTTTTCTCCGTTTTATATTGTCTAACCAGTGGGATAGTGTTGTGTCAGCGACGTCGGTAATCGGATTGCAGTGGGGCGATGAAGCCAAGGGCAAAATTGTAGATTTACTCTCAGAGCAGCACGAAATCGTGGTGCGATACCTGGGGGGAAATAATGCAGGCCACACCGTCAAATTTGATGGAAAGACTTATAAACTCTCACTTTTACCGGCGGGAGTTCTGAATCCGAACGTCACTTCCGTGATAACCGGGGGAGTGGTCATCAATCCCAAGGCATTTCTACAGGAAATGGCCTCCATTGTTGAGCAGAATGGTCCGATTGAAGCCAGTCGGCTGCTGATCAGTGACCGGGCCCACGTGATTTTTCCCTATCATATGCAGGAAGAAGTGGTTTTCGAGCAGAGTCGCAAGGAAAAAGCGATCGGCACAACCATGCGGGGAATCGGGACCTGCTACCGTGATAAAGCGGGCCGAACGCACGCTATCCGGATGGGGGATCTGGTGCGTCCCGAGTTTTTCCGGAGTCGCCTGGAAGAAATCGTCGCCTACAAAAACAAGATTTTTCAGGCCCTCGATCCGGAAGCAGAGCCCCTGGATGTCGACGCGATCTACGAAGAATATTCGGGTTATGCCGAGCAACTGAAGGATCATGTTGTCGACACCAATACCTATTTGCTGAATGCGGTCGCTGAGAAGAAAAAAATTCTGTTTGAAGGTGCCCAGGGAAGTCTGCTGGACATTGACCATGGTACGTTTCCTTATGTGACCTCCTCCAACAGTTCCGGTTGTGGAATTCATAATGGAAGTGGCGTTTCTGAACGCTACATCGATAAGATGATCGGCGTGGTGAAGGCCTATACCACGCGCGTAGGAGGCGGACCTTTCGTGACGGAACTGCATGATGAGATCGGTCAGCGAATTCGCGACGTGGGGAACGAATATGGTACGGTTACCGGGCGTCCCCGACGCTGTGGCTGGTTTGATGCTGTTGCAACCCGCTATGGCGCCAATATCAGTGGTGTGGACTGCATTGCCGTGATGCTGCTGGATGTCTTGAGCGGCCTGGATGAACTGAAGATCTGTGAAGCTTATGACATTAATGGCAAGCAGGTCATCGACTTCCCCAGCCATATTCTGGATCTGGAAGAATCAAAACCCGTGTATCGGACCATTGCAGGCTGGAAGGAAGACATTACCGGCGTTCGTAAAATGGAAGATCTGCCGGAAAATGCAATTGCTTATATCAAGGCAATCGAGGAAATCATCGGCAAACCCGTGGAGATTGTTTCCGTGGGACCAGATCGTGAGCAGACAATTCTGTTGAAGTAGGCTGGCTAGCCTGAAAGCGATCCTCATTTTCTGAAACGAAGGGTTCGGTGGCATTGCTCTGTGCCGATCGCTGCAGCTGAGACCTCCTGCTCGCTGCGCTCGTACCGGATTGCATCCGGTACCACCTCTTGCTTATGCACTTCGATCACTATCAGGGAGTGCTTAACTTATCGGGGTGCTGTCATTGCATCTTCTGCCTCGTGTTGAGCACTGGTGGTTCAGATTCAGCTGGGTTTGCCCGTGCGCTTCTGTAATATTGCCCGGTTTGCTGTTCGTGTTCTCTGGTGTCGGGCTGACATCAAATCGTCGAACGTGTCTGCGATGGTCGTTCAGACTTTGTCCCGTTTTATCGTAGCGTCTCCAGGGCGATCAGGGGTTGGTCATGTTTCACAATGCTTTTTCTGTGACTGGAATTATGAAGTTGAGGATGATGGTTTACCTCCCGATAAGTTGTGATCTTCGCGAAAGGCGTGAGGCGATCAAGTGGATTTACAGAATCGTATGGCGATACAGGTTGATGTGGAACCGATGCCGGGGTGATCACTGCGGGTACTGTGGTGACAGCTCGCGATGTGCGGCGACCCGCAGGCATACATTCAGAACAGGTACTGATTTGCGAGCTGCTCATCTGGAAAAAAGGCCCTTAAATCGGGTGTATATTTCGAACAGGTGTCGCGTGTTTCAGTGCACTGTAAACTGGTCACGCGCGCGACACAGAACTGCGTTTATCGCTGGCGGCGCATGTGGGTCAAGAGGAGGTTATTCAGTGGAGAAGTGGACCGGTGAATCAGTGCTTAAGATGGCTAAGTGGTCACCACACCTTTTTTGAGGATCAGGTTGGCATACAGGGCTGATTCGCTGGTGGCAATGATGGCGTAGGCATTTCTGGCTCGATCATAGAATTCAAAGCGTTCGATTTTTTCCAGTCCCGTCTTGCGGGAGTCATGCTGTTGAATAAGATCTGCATAGGTTTTCCAGATGGGGGGTGTGGGAGTCTGGTCGTCGACCGGGTTCATCACACCCGCGGGTTGTTCCACGAATGTATCGAGGGGAAAGAACTGCAGGATTGCCTCCAGGATTTCTGGAACGCCGTGCCCGTCGAGACGGATGAGTCTCTGAGCGTGGGAGTCGGCGGGGAAATTACCGTCGGCGAGGACAATGTCATCGCCGTGTCCCATTTTCATGAGAACATACATCAGATCAGGCGAGAGGAGGGGAGGGATATTTTTCAGCATGCGAATTCTCGGATTGGGTTGATTTGAGTCGTGTGACAGACGGCTGTTTTCTGATTTTGACGCATCAAAAAACAGATTGAAACCGGTAGCATACATTGATTTCCATTATGCAGAAATTTTAGGTCGCTGGCGAGTATGGCTTGCTGGATATGCTGTTGTGAACCCGTTATGATGGCCTGAGTTCAAGCTGTGGGCTCGACAAAGTTTTTGAACGCCGCTTTTTCTAATCGGTAGCAAATTTTCAGGAGAAAGTCTGAAAAATCAATGAAAATTCACGAATATCAGGCCAAACAGTTGTTTCGCGAAGCCGGGATTCCCGTACCTGAGGGAATTGTAGCGAAAACCGTAGACGAAGCAGTGGCCGCTTTTGAGAAACTGGATCGTCCTTTAGTGGTTGTGAAGTCACAGATTCACGCCGGTGGCCGCGGAAAAGGTCGTTTCAAAGAATACCCCGAACAGGCAGGCGTTGTACTGGCTCGATCTGCGGAAGAAGTTCGCGAAAATGCGGAGCGGATGCTGGGCTCGACACTGGTAACAATCCAGACGGGCGAAGAAGGCAAGCAGGTCAACACACTGTTCATCGAGCAGGGACTGGATATTGCCCAGGAGCTGTACCTGGGGTGTGTCGTCGACCGTGAAGCAGGCGGCCCGGTTCTGATTCTCTCTACGGAAGGGGGAATGGAGATCGAAGTGGTGGCAGAAGAGAGCCCGGAAAAAATTCTGAGCGAGCCCTTCTCGATTCACACGGGTCTGCTCGGTTTCCAGGCACGCAAGCTGGCGTTCAAACTGGGGATGGAAGGAAAAACTGTTCGCAGTGCCGAGAAATTCCTCTGCCAGATGAGTCGCTTTTTCATCGATAATGATTGCAGCATGACCGAAATCAACCCGCTGGTGATTACCGGCGAGGGAGAACTGGTGGCGCTGGATGCCAAGGTATCATTTGACGAAAACGCGATGTTCCGTCACAAGCCCCTGGAAGAACTGCGCGACCTGACAGAAGAAGAACCTGCTGAAGTCGATGCGGGCAATGCAGGACTGAGTTACGTCAAACTGGATGGAAATATTGGTTGTCTCGTGAACGGAGCCGGTCTGGCGATGAGCACGATGGACCTGATCAAGCATCATGGCGGCGAACCAGCCAACTTCCTGGACGTAGGAGGCGGAGCGAACGTCGACCAGGTGAGCGAAGCGTTTCGCATCATCCTGGCGGATGATAACGTGAAAGCGGTTCTGGTCAATATTTTTGGCGGGATCATGAAGTGCGACACAATTGTGACCGCGCTGCTGGAAGCCTACGAGAAGGTTGGTTTCACAGTGCCTCTGGTGGTGCGTCTGGAAGGGACTAACGTGGATAAGGCTCGCGAGATGCTGGCCGGAAGCGGTCGGGATATTATCTCAGCAACAGACCTGACCGATGCCGCCCAGAAAGTGGTCGCCACCTTGAGTTCATAGGACCGACTGCGGCCTGTTGAGTGATCAGCGGGCCGCAATCATTTGACGTGGTTGTTTTGTAAAAAGCGATCTTTGCCTTCATTCAAACACATATTTCCCGCAAGGGTGACAGATTATGAGTATTTTAGTTACTGAAAAGACACGCGTCATTTGCCAGGGGATCACTGGTAAGTCGGGGCTGTTTCACAGCCAGCAATGTCGCGAATATGGAACTCCCCTGGTGGGCGGAGTGACTCCTGGAAAAGGGGGGACCGAGGTTGATGGTTTTCCTGTTTTCAATACGGTTGAAGAAGCGGTTGAAAAGACCGGTGCCAACACCAGTCTGGTCTTCGTACCACCACCATTCTGTGGTGAAGCGATTATGGAAGCCGCAGATGCCGGCATGGAACTGATCATCGCGATCACCGAAGGCGTGCCCGTCTTCGACATGGTCCGTGTGATGGAATATCTGAAAGGCAAAAAGAGCCGCCTGATTGGCCCGAACTGTCCTGGCGTGATTACTCCGGGGATTGCCAAGATCGGGATCATGCCTGGTTACATTCATACGCCCGGCTCTGTGGGACTGATCAGTAAGAGTGGAACACTGACCTACGAAGCGGCCTGGCAGCTGGGTAATATTGGCCTGGGACAGAGTACTGCGGTTGGCATTGGTGGTGACCCGATTATCGGGACGACCTTTATTGATCTGCTGGAGCTGTTCGAAAACGATCCTGCAACGGAATCGATCATGTTGATTGGTGAAATTGGTGGAACGGCTGAAATTGAAGCAGCTGAATACATCAAGGAGCATGTCACCAAACCAGTGGCTGGTTTCATTGCCGGTAAAACAGCGCCTCCCGGAAAACGGATGGGACACGCAGGCGCAATCATCAGTGGTGGCAGTGGAACTGCTGATGAAAAGATTGCCGCTCTGGAAGCAGCCGGTGTCGTCGTGGCGGAAAGTCCTGCCGACATGGGTACCGCGATGAAGCGTGCGATTGAAGCTGCAAAATAAGCTGCTTTCAACTGAGAGTCAAAAAGAAAAAGGCCATCCCCAATTCAGGATGGCCTTTTTTTATGGCTTCAAATTTGTGAAGAGCCGAGATTATTTCTCGTCGTCTGCACAGACCCAGTCACCTAAAGCGGTGCCGTATTCGATCAACTCTTCCGGCTTGAAGTAGATTTTGATTTCACGGGTGGCTGCTTCGGGACCGTCGCTGCCATGCACCAGATTCATCTGGCGACTGATGCCATAATCGCCGCGGATGGTTCCGGGGGCGGATTCACGACCATTGGTGGAACCCATCATCGAGCGGACAACGGAGATCGCTTCGGGGCCTTCAGCGACAATCGCGACGACAGGACCGGCGGTGATAAATTCTTCGAGCAGCGGATAGAATGGCTTCTCCACATGTTCTGCATAATGTTCTGCCGCTAATTCTTTGGTAACCTGCAGCAGTTTGAGGCCAACGATTTTCAGTCCCTTGTTTTCAAAACGGGTCAGAATCGTACCGGCCAGACGACGCTGGATGGCATCGGGTTTAATCAGAATCAGAGTTCGTTCGAGGGCCATGTGGGGTTCTTTCTATCTTGTCAATTGTCTGTAAAAAGTGCGGGGGCAGATTCTGTTCCCGTCGGTAATATATATCGGAATCTTGCCATTCCGTATTTTGTCTACTCGATCAGTTGAGGATGAACGGATCTCCCACGCCTGATTGAAGTGAATTGAAATGAAATTCAGCGATCATTTCAACCCTGATTCTATTGAATCATAGGGGCAATCAGGAAGAAACGCGTGCCTGGCTGATGCTTTCAAAAAACTGCTGGAACAGATAATGGCTGTCGTGGGGACCGGCGGAGGCTTCGGGATGGTACTGGACGCTGAAAGCCGGGTGAGTTTTATGGCGTAATCCGGCGACGGTATTGTCATTCATATTGATATGAGTGATTTCTACATCGTCGGGTTTTGTTTCAGGGTCGATGGCAAAACCGTGGTTCTGCGAGGTGATTTCGACCTGACCGGTGGCGTGATTGATGACGGGCTGGTTGGCACCACGATGACCGAATTTCAGTTTGAAGGTCTTGCATCCACAAGCCAGGCCCAGCAACTGATGGCCGAGACAGATGCCGAAAATCGGGACCTGACCTAGCAGTTCGCGGATAGTATCGATGGCATAGGTCAGCGGTTCCGGGTCTCCGGGACCATTTGAAAGAAAGACGCCATCAGGATTGAGTTCCATGACTTCCGCTGCGGTGCAGTTTCCGGGGAGTACCGTGACTTTGCAGCCCAGTTGTTTCAGGTGGCGCGGAATATTCCACTTCATGCCATAATCAATGGCGACGATGTGGTAGGCGCTTTCGGCGGCCAGATCTTCTTCGGAAAGCGTCGCGATATTTTTACCTGAGAAGGAATGGGTAGAACTGCTGTGGGCCAGTGGATGCAGGGCTTCATTCCATTCAGAAGCCGCTTCAGGGATGACTTTGCTGACCAGATCCTGCCCGACAAGTTGCGGGCTGCTTTGGGCTTTTTTAACGAGCGATTCATCATCGAGATCTGTTGTTGAAAGCACGCCAGTCATGGCTCCGCTGGTACGGATTTTTCGGACCAGGGCGCGGGTGTCGATACCTTGCAGTCCGACGACGCCGGCCGCTTTGAGATATTCATCCAGTGTCTGTGTAGACCGATAATTGCTGGGGATTTCGCAGAGTTCGCGAACGATGAAACCCTGTAACGAGATGCCTCCGGATTCGACATCTTCGGGGACGATCCCGTAATTCCCGATCTGCGGATAGGTCATCGTGACGATCTGGCCGCAATAGGAAGGGTCAGTCAGAATTTCCTGGTAACCGGTCATGCTCGTGTTGAACACAACTTCACCGTGGACTTCTCCGTCTGCACCAAAGGCCGTCCCTGTGAACACACTACCATCGGCAAGGGCTAATTTCGCTGTTTTCTGCATTGTTTGTACTGATCTCAGGACATGGAAAAAATCTGGTTAAATCTGTTATGTTCTATCAAAGATGAGCGCAAATAAAAAGAGACCGACTGTCTAAGGTCGGTCTCTTCGTTGGATTTTTCAGATTTGAGACTGATACAGGGATCAGCCCTGATTTTGTGTCAGTGTGAAATGATCGATCCGAATGATATTTTCCTCGGGATCATTAAAGCTGTTGAACAGTTCTCCCATAATGGAATGGAAGTGTTCACGGCAGATGGAATAGAAATTGTGTTTTCCATCTCGTCGTGCTTCGATCAGTCCCGCATCCCGCAACAGTGCAAGGTGGTGGCTGACAGCAGGTTGACTCTGATTGAGGCGTTCACATAGCGCCGTTACGAATAACTCTTCTTCCTGGGCCAGGTAAAGCATAATTCGCAGTCGTGTCTCGTCAGACAGCAACTTAAAGACCTTCACCAGATTCTTTTCAAGATGATCTGGCAGAGTGGGAAAACGCTGTGTCGTTCCTTCTTGGGGCGGATCCACAAGGTTTGTGGCCATATTACTAGTTTCCTTTTTTAAATTCATGCAAAAAAGCTCATTTTCAACCGTCGTTCGTTTTCAACGACCGGCCTGTGGGGCATAATCTGTTCGTTCCGCTCACAAGTCAAGTGGGGGAATGAATCGCAAAAAAACAAGCAGCCAATCGCTGGCCATACCAACTTTACAACATTGTGGCCCTAAATCGCCTGTAATACATGGCGCGCAGATCTAAGCTGAATTACTTACTCAACTACTTGTATTATTTGCCAGACAGGCGAAAGATGTGATATGAGGGAGTCGCTTTGCGGTCCAGATGATCGCCAAGAACGCTCCCCTAATTCGATGGCAATTATGGTAGTGCCGTACCCGATCGTCAACTAGTATTTATCCAGTTTATCTAATTATTCGCGAAAAAACATGCGATTTGTCTGCTTAAGTGTTTTTTAAATATGGAGTTATGACGTGTCTGTATCTTCGTTCTGTAATCTCACCGGTAAGAAAGTTCTAGTCACCGGTTCTTCAAGTGGGATCGGAAAAGCGATCGCGATTGAGCTGGCTCAGGCGGGTGCGGACGTGCTGATTCATTATCGGAAATCGAAAGAGGCAGCGGAAATGGTTGCCAGCCAGCTGCAGAAACTGGGGCGGAAATCGGAGACATTATCTGCAGATCTTGCCTGTCTCGAGAATTATGAATCTTTGCTGAATCAGGCTTTTCAGACCTGGGGCCAACTGGACATCTGGGTGAATAATGCCGGGGTCGATTTATTAACCGGCAGTGAAGCGAAGCTGGATTATGGTCAGAAACTGGAAAAGCTGCTCGATGTGGATGTACGCGGAACCGTATTATTATCCCGGGCTGTGGGAGAGCGTATGCAACAGCAGGGGCGTGGCTGTATTCTGAATATTGGCTGGGATCAGTCTGACCGCGGCATGGAAGGAGCCAGTGGAGAATTATTTTCCACCAGTAAGAATGCCATTATGGGTTTCAGCCGGTCCCTGGCAGTATCGCTGGCTCCCCAGGTACGAGTGAACTGTATTGCACCGGGATGGATTCTTACAGCCTGGGGGGAAAACGCCAGTGATGTCTGGCAGGAACGCGTCAAACGGGAAACCCCAATGCAATGCTGGGGGACGCCGGAAGATATCGCGAAGATGGCCCGCTTTCTCTGCAGTGATGAAGCGGCTTATATTACCGGCCAGGTGATCAACGTCAACGGGGGAGCTGTACGTTAAACCGGGCCTCAGTCTGACGAACAATTCGAACCTGCTTCCGGCAGCAGATAGGCAATCAGGTCACGGAATTCCTGGATTGTCATCTGGTCCGCCAGGCCGTTCGGCATGATCGAAGTTTTGGATGGGATCATTTCTTCAATGTCATTGATCTTGAATGAGATCACTTCTCCCTGCGAATTATAGATCGAGCGTTCTTTGTTATTGTGCTTGTGATAGATACCGGATGCGGATTTTCCATCGATGGTGACAATCGTGAGGGGTAGAAATCCTGGATCGATGTCTTTGCTGGGATTGATAATCGCTTCAACCAGCCGTTCCCTGTTCAGAGCGATTCTACCGTTCGAACGGATGAGTCCTGGTCCTACCTGTTGACCGCGGCCATCGATCTGATGACAACGGAAACAGCTGGGACCTTTGGGGTGAAAAAAGAGCCGCTGGCCGGCCTGGGAGTCCGCGGGGCCTGCGAGCGTCTGCATCCATGCTGCGAGCTGATCTCTGGTGGGGCGTTTTTCATTCAGCTGTCGTGTAAAGATCCTTTCCACGGCAGCCGCTTTGTCTGCATCTGCAACTGCGAGCTGTTGAAGTCTCTTACGTTGTACTTCGGTCAAGGTAGCGCCGGACAGGGTTCGCAAGGCTTCTTTGCTGACGATTGGGTTTTTATCCTGTGCTAATTTCAGCAGAGGCTCGATATTTTTTGCGAAAGAAGAGTCGAGTCCAATGAGGGCTTCTGCACGCAGATTGGCATCCGTCGCTTCGTCGTTTGCGAGTCGTAACAGTTTTTCCCTGACAGAATCGGATTTGAGTTCGCGCAGGGTGCGGACGGTTTCGGTTTGCAGACCGGGATCTTCCGATTTCAGGAATTCAGTGAGTTTCGCTTCGCTCAAGGCGGGATCATTTGCAGGCAGAAACAAGAGGATCTGTTGCAGTACCGCTGGGGATGTCTCGGGGAGCTCGAGCAATTGTGCTGCCTGCTGGCGTGCCTGGGATTTGCTGACCCACCAGTCGCCGGTTGTGCCTCGCGTCCAGTCTTTCATCACTCCATCCAGTTGAGCGATGGCCGCGAGATAAGCTTTCAGCAGTTCTGGAGTGGTGGCTTTGCTGGCGAGGTCTGCAATCAGTGTCTCGCGAAGATCATGCAGTTCATCGCGGCCGATCCACTCAACGGCTGCAAAGCGGACTTGTGGATTCTCATCATTCAAAGCCTGTTTCAGAAGAGAAGTAGAGGGTGTTGAGCGGCTATCTTTTAACAACAGGATGACGCCGAGACGGACGGTGGGATCTGCATGAGAAAAAACTTCAGCAAGCTCCGCGTCGGATAATGTATTGCGGAGACCCTGTCGCGCAGCCTGCTGCATAAATTTGTCGGGAGAAGCAAGCCGTTTGAATATCAGTGGTAATGCTGACTTTGCAGAAATTCGTCTTAACGCCGCTGCCTGAACAGCAGGCGAGGGATCTTCCTGAGCGATTTTCGTTAACTCAATCAGCTTCTCAGGCAGGATCGTCACCGCCTGTTCTCGTAGGCCGGTCTGTTTGTCCTGCAGGATTGAGGCAGCCTGTTCGGGAGTGAGTTTGTCGACACTGACCAGGGTATTCAAGGCGACAGCACGAACGCGGGGATCTTCATTTTTGAGGGCGGCCTGTAACGCAGTGATGCCGGTATCTCCCTGTTTGAGCTGCTTTCGTGCAGCGGCATTTCGTGTCTGCCAGTCTGGTGAGGTGATCGTGTTGTCTCTCTGTTTCGTGACTGGTTTGATCGCAGAGATGCGCCAGACGCGACCTTTGCCGTGGAGGGGATAGGAACGATCTGCCCAGTCGCCGACATATAGACTGCCATCAGGACCTGCAGCGATCCCGGCGGGCCGAAAATGTTCTTCGCCGGCGATAACGGGCTGAGTCGTTGCTTTAAAAGCGGCTCCGTCCGGAGTAAGGTGGTAGCGGTCTATACGATGTTCTCCCCAACTGGCAACCAGCAGATCGCCGCGATAGTCTGCGGGGAGTTGATCGGATTCATAAATGATCAGGCCGGTGGGGGATTCGCCTGTTGAGGAAGTCATGGGCAGTGTACCAGGCGTTTCTGCGTTGACGGCGATAAAGGGTTCGAGTGTCCGGCGTCGATAACCATAGTCGCCACCTCGCACGATCGTTAGCAGGCGGCAGGGAGGTCGGTTACCGGGATCATTATCGCCGACAAACATGCGACCGTTGACATCGAAGCAGAGATGGAAGGGATTCCAGAAGCCGGTAGCGATGCGTTCGAGCTTGCTGCCATCCAGGCGACAGCGGAAGATGCCTCCTTCGCCGCGGAGGGCGGGAATGCGTACATTTCCTTTTCCCACGAGAAGGGCATCGTCTCCGTAATTCTGACCGAGGGTGAAATAGACGTTTCCAAAATCGCCAACCAGCTCTGCGTCAGATCCTTCGTTTTCTCCCATGGTAAAGTAGACATTGTTAAAAAAGTCGAAGGCAAAACCTGAGAAGCCGTTGTGCGGATAGGTGGCTGTCGTCTCCAGTTGCACCAGGTTCTGCCTGATATCAGCGGTGCCATCATCGTCTTGATCGCGCAGTCGGAAAATCGAGCTGCGGGTTGCGACGTAGATCCAGCCCTCCGGATGCGCGGCGATGTTCATCGTTTCGGTTGAACCTTCATAGAAGGTCTGGATGTGATCGGCGTGTCCATCGCCGGTGGTGTCCTGCAGGAGTCGGATACGGTCGGTTTTCGGTCCCTGGTAATTTTCGGGACGAAAGTGAGTGTGGCTCTCAACAACATACACGCGGTTGTGCTGATCGACAGTCAGTCCGGTGACTGTAACGATATCCGGTTCGGAGGCGAACAATTCGATTTTCACTCGATCATCAAGTGAACGAGGTGTTTTGATTTCCTCTGCCTGCAAGAACGACGTAGCCAGAACGAACATCAAGCCGCTGATACAGGAGAAAAGCATTTTCCGATTCGTGAAACCGGTCATGAGCATTCCTTGAGATGGTTTTGTAAATACAGGGAGAGTTCGAGATTGTTTCAGTAAACGGATTATTGTTTTGGTTCGATGTAGTCCAGTGAGGTCAGAAACTGATCCAGTTGTTTGATTGTGGAGTGGTAGTTGTCTTCGCTGTTTTTGCGGAGATTAAAGAATCCGTGCCCTTCACCTTCGTAGGCGACCAGTTCACAGCGGTTGCCGTTTTGTTTCATCTGTTCTGTGAAACGTTCGACATTTTCGAACAGGACGGTTTTATCAGCAGTGCCATGAAAAATGATGGTGGGCGGCGTCCCTTTTTTGACGAAGTGAATTGGTGAAATTTCCTTGCAGCGTTTTCCCAACTGAGAAGGGCCGCCTTTCCAGCCAGTTTCTGTGGTATCGACGACCGGATTGAACAGCGCCATCGCATTCGGGACGGAAGAGATGATTTTGTTTTCATCGGGCTCATCAAAGCCGATCACAGTTCCCGTGCAGGCGGCGACATGTCCGCCGGCAGAGCCACCGCCGGCTGCGATACGCTGAGGGGCGATTCCCAGTTCTTTTGCATGCTCGCGAATCCAGCGGACTGCGGATTTCCCATCGGCCACACATTCAAACGGTGTTGTATCGTGTTTGGATTTGATGCGATATTCGGCGGTGCAGGCAACCATGCCTTTGGATGCCAGGTGTTTACAGTGTGGTTCAAACTGACTGGGATTGCCGTTTCTCCAGCCGCCCCCAAAGAAGAAGACGATGCCGGGACGGGTGTCGGTGGCTTTCCAGTCTGCGGGCTTATAGATATTCAGATGCAGATCACCCTGTTCGGTTTTTTTGTAGACTTTGTATTCCGCGCCTGCTAACGGCTTCCAGGCATTCTTCTTTGCTGCCGGTTTTTTGTCAGCCGCTGTTGATGATTCGATTGGGAAGAGGCTGAAAACTGTTGCTAACAGTGCCAGAATGAGTGTTTTTTGAGTGAGGAAGTTCATGTCGCGACGCTTCTTTCATAAAAAACAGAAACCGTATACTTGAGTTGGAATTGTGTCTGTCTCTATAGTAAAAGGAATACCGATGAATTTGTCTCTTGTTTTCGAGTGGGAATCCCAAAAAATGAAAATTAAATGGTTGTTGAATCTGACCCTGTGTCTGGGGATGTCTATTGTTTTATCGCCTCTGCTGGCCGCTGATAAAACTGCTGAGTTACCCGAGAAAGAAAAGTTTCATATCTATCTGCTCATCGGGCAGTCCAATATGGCAGGGCGGGGCAAAGTTGATCCTGCCAGCAATAAAGCACATCCCCGGGTGTTGAAACTCGATAAAGCTGGGAACTGGGTGCCTGCAACAGATCCGCTGCATTTCGATAAGCCGAAAATTGCGGGAGTGGGGCCGGGTTCCGGTTTTGGTCCTGTCATTGCAGATGCTTACCCTGAAGTGACCATCGGATTAATTCCCGCAGCGGTGGGGGGGACGCCACTCAGTCGCTGGGTCAAAGGGGGCGATCTATATGAACGTGCGGTCAAACTGGCCAAAGAGAATCAGAAAAAAGGTGTGATTAAGGGAGCGATCTGGCATCAGGGAGAAGGTGATTCTTCTAATCCCAAATTATATAACAGCTACCAGAAACGGTTGTCCGGAATGATTGCTGATTTACGAACTGATCTGGGTGAACCTGAAATGCCTTTCGTGATGGGAGAGTTGGGAGAATTCTTCACGCGACCGGGAGCGCCGACTGTCAATCAGGCATTACACGGGATTGCAAAAGAAGTTCCTGCCACGGCTGTGGCGTCTTCCAAAGGACTGCCTGCGAAAAGTGACCAGGTACACTTCAATGCAGAGTCTGAGCGGGAGTTTGGCAAACGTTATGCTGCTCAAATGCTGAAACTACAGAAGCAGGCCGCTGAGAAATAACAGCGGGAGCACTGTTAACACAACAGAAGCTTGAATCAAAAGAGGCTCGTCTGTCGCAAGTGACGGACGAGCCTCTTTTATCTTATGAGCGATCGATACAGGTTACGCCAGAATTGCTTCGACGGGGCTGTGATCTTCTACCCCTGTCAGTCTCTGGTCGAGTCCCTGGAATTTATAGGTGAGTTTTTTGTGATCAATGCCCAGGCACTTGAGAATCGTTGCGTTCATCTCATGAATGTGAACCGGGTTTTCCGTGATGTTGTAGCTGAAATCATCGGTAGTGCCATGCACGATACCCTTTTTGATTCCGCCACCCGCCATCCAGACACTGAAACAGCGCGGGTGATGGTCACGTCCATAATTTTCGCGTGTCAGTTTTCCCTGGCAGTAAACCGTACGACCGAATTCTCCGCCCCAGACGACCAGCGTGTCGTCCAGCATGCCTCGCTGTTTCAGGTCTTTGACCAGGGCGGCTGCGGGCTGGTCGATATCTTTACACTGCTTGGGCAGGTCACCGGCGATGTTCGCGTGCTGGTCCCAGCCTCGATGGAAGATCTGTGAAAAACGCACGCCCCGTTCGGCCATCCGGCGAGCGAGCAGACAGTGGTAGGCGAAGGTGCCCGGCTTGTGTACTTCGGGGCCGTACATGTCGAGAGTGGCTTTAGTTTCTTTGGAGATGTCGGTCAGTTCGGGGACCGAGGTCTGCATGCGAAATGCCATTTCGTACTGAGAGATACGCGTCTGGATTTCCGGATCGCCTATCTGGTCGAATTCGTTCTGATTCATTTCTGCCAGCGTATCGAGCATACGCCGCCGCAGTTTGGAAGGAACCCCCGGAGGGTTCGAGAGAAAGAGTACGGGATCGCCTTTCGATCTTAATGAGACGCCCGCGTATTTACTTGCCAGGAAGCCGCTGCCCCAGAGTCGGTTGTAAAGCGCCTGTGCCTGCTGACGCCCCGACCAGGTGGAAGTCAACACAACGAAGGAGGGCAGGTTCTCATTCATGGAGCCCAGACCATAACTGAGCCACGAACCCAGGCTGGCGCGACCGGGGAGCTGATTGCCGGTGCAGATGTAGGTAATGGCGGGATCGTGGTTGATGGCTTCCGTCCAGAGTGAACGGACGATGGAGATATCTTTCACGATGCCGGCAGTATGCGGCAGCAGTTCGCTGACCCAGGCACCATCGCCTCCATTATCGTATTTCTGAAACTTGAACTTGGAAGGTGCCAATGGAAAGCGGGACTGCCCTGAAGTCATGGTCGTCAGTCGCTGCCCTTTGCGGACTTCTTCCGGCAGGTCTTTATCGAAAAGTTCGTTCAGTTTTGGTTTGTAATCAAGTGTATCAATCTGCGAAGGGGATCCTGCCATGAACAGGTAAATGGCCTGTTTGGCTTTGGGGGCAAAATGTGGTACGCCTGGCAGGCCACCTGTCGATTTCATTTCCGGGGTCGCTGCCTTTAAGGGCAGACGTCCGGATTCCAGCGATGCCAGGGCGGCGGTACCCAAACCTAAGCCCCCGGTTTTGAAAAAGTGTCGTCGCGTAATTTGTGAGAGTCGTTCCTGAATGGGATTCATGACTTTACCTTTTGTTCTATTTCATTCTCAACCAGATTATTTTTATTGACTCAGTATCACTGCTTCGTTTCAGCCATGAAACATCAGTTTTTCGTGAGCACTTCATCCAGGTTCAGGATGAGGTTGGCGATCATGGTCCAGGCTGCCAGTTCCTGGGGATTCAGTTTGGGATCCGGTTTGGATTCTCCAACGGCGATCAGTTCTGTAGCGGCTTTCGGGTCATCCTGGTAATACGATTGCATATCCTGGAAAGTATTCTGCATCAGCGTCAAATCTTCTGCTGATACTGGTTTTCCGGTGGCCAGCAGATAGGCAAATTTGATCCGCTCTGCTGGTGTTTTGCCCCCTTCTTTGATTATTCGCTCACCCAGCGCGCGGGCGGCTTCCATATATTGAGGGTCGTTCAATAATAGCAGGGCCTGTAAAGGAGTATTGGTACGTTCCCGACGCATCGTGCAGGCTTCACGGCTGGGAGCATCAAATGTTGACATTTCAGGAGGAGGCGACGTTCGTTTCCAGAATGTATACATCCCGCGACGGAAAACTTTCTCCGGACCGGTATCCTGTTTGAAGCGAACCGTGTTCGATCCGGAATACCCGACGGCAAACCAGAGACCATCGGGTTGTGGTGGTTTGACACTGGGACCACCGACTTTAGGAACCAGTAATCCGCTGATGGCCAATGCCTGATCGCGGAGCGTTTCGGCATCAAGACGGAAGCGAGGTCCGCGTGCCAGCAGGCGGTTCTTCGGGTCTTTTTTATACAGCTCAGGTGTCACATTCGAGCTCTGTCGATACGTGGCGGACATGACCATCTGCTTCATGAAACGTTTTACATCCCACTGATGTTCCTGGAAGTCGACTGCCAGCCAGTCCAGCAGTTCGGGGTGACTAGGCGGCGCGCCCTGGTTACCAAAGTCTTCGCTGGTTTCTACAATGCCGGTTCCGAACAACTGCTGCCAGAAGCGGTTCACTGCGACACGCGATGTCAGTGGGTGACTGGGAGAGACGAGCCATTTGGCGAGACCCAAGCGGTTGACGGGCCATTCGGCTGCCATCGCGGGGAATTGAGATGGCGTTTTTCTGTCGACCTTGTCGCCCTTTTGGTCGTACTGACCGCGTTTGAGATCAAAGGCTTCCTTGACATTATTTCGCTCGCGGAAAACAAGTGTAGTGGGAAGAGATTGAATCAGCTTCTCTTCCTGCGATTTGATCTGAACTTTTTTTGCCAGGAGTTTGCGGTATTCGGAGTCGAACTGATTCAAGTAGTACTGCCTGAGTAATTCGGTCTGCTGTGGCGTGCGTTTATCGGCGGCCAGTTTCAGGACGGGATCAACCTGATTGTCAAAGTACACCTGATTGACTTCGGTTTCTGTCAACTCATGATCATAGATACGAAATTCATCGACGAAACCATTGGTCAGGTGGGCATTGGTTGCCGAGTGTCCCAGTGTCAAAGTCGCAGAATTCAGCGGCGTCGTTTTCTTGAACGAATCAGAAGAGATTGTCAGTTCTGACTGTTTGCCGTCGACATAGATGGCAACGCCATGCGCTTTCGCGGAACCATCGTAGGTGACACAGACATGATGCCACTGGTTGGCCGTGATTTCATTGTTGGCAGTTTTTACTTCGACGGCATAGCCGGGCCAGCGATCAATCAGTCTGACGCCGAGGTTCTGATTGGTAATCTGCAGATCGTATCCGCGTTCGCGTGAATTCGGATTGATGCTGGAAACAATCGGACCTGAAGTTTTCCCGTTCGTTTTGACCCAGATCGCAAAGCTGAAGGGAGTTCCTTTGGCAAACTGTCCGGTTTTTCCCAGATCCAGATAACTGCCTGGCGCGAACTGAAAGCCGTTTTCAAATTTACCAGCGACCCATTTCGGGTCACCTTTGACGGTGGCTTTATTCTTTTCATTCTTCAGATCTGCGGCAGTGGCTTCTGTTTTTTCATTGAGTGGATAGGCCGCTAGGAGTCCTCCCGGTTGCGGTATCGAAAGATCAGGGTTGCTGCCGGTTTTCAGAATCTGCTGTTTCCACTCTAGCCAGGATTGAAACGCCGGTTCGTTGGTTTTGGTTCTGTTTTCTCCCTGCTGTTCGATGGCAGCGATCTGGGTTTTATAAGCTTCCAGCTGTTTGGATTGTGCTGCGTTGGGGACCCGCACTGATGGTGGAGAATCTTTGATGTTTCCATCCATGGCAGGGCCATCCAGGTTATTGAAGAAGGCGAACATCTGGTAGAACTCGGTTTTCGTGAACGGGTCAAATTTGTGATCGTGGCAGACGGCACAGCCGAGTGTCAGTCCCATGAAGGCCTGGCCGGTGGTTTCGACACGGTCAATGACGTTACGTACGTAAACCTCTTCGGCGATGGAGCCCCCTTCGTTGGTGGTCACGTGGCAGCGGTTAAAGCCGGTAGCGATCTGCTGCTCCAGGGTGGGGTTGGGCAACAGGTCACCAGCCAGCTGTTCAATCACAAACTGGTCGTAATGCATATTGGTGTTGAAGGCATTGATGACCCAGTCGCGGTAAGGCCACATTTCCCGGTAATTATCCAGGTGTAATCCATGAGTATCGCCGTATCGGGCGATATCCAGCCAGTAGCGGGACATGTGCTCGCCGTAATGAGGAGACTCCAGCAGGCGGTCGACCACTTTTTCGTAGGCATTGGGTGACTTGTCATTCACGAATGCCTCCACTTCTGCGGGAGCGGGGGGCAGTCCGGTCAGATCGAGAGTGACGCGTCTGATCAGATCGCGACGATCTGCTTCAGTAGATGCTTGCAAACCTTCTTTTTCGAGGCGGGCCAGGATGAATTGATCGATTGGGTTTTTTACATGGTCTGTCTGTTTGACTGCGGGAGGCGCTGGCTTGACGGGAGTCACGAACGACCAGTGATCCTGCCATTCCGCGCCCTGCTCAATCCAGCGGGTAAGCAGATTGACTTCTTCTGTGGTCAGTTTTTTACCACTCTCTGCAGGCGGCATCTTGAGGTCTTCATCGGCAGTGGTGATGCGTGTGATCAGCTCACTCTCTTTGACTTTGCCGGGGACAATGGCTTTATGTCCTCCGAGATCGGCAAAAGCGCCTTCCTCTGTATCAAATCTCAGATCGGCGGCCCGTTTTTTGACATCCGGTCCGTGACATTGAAAACAGTTTTCAGACAGGATGGAGCGAATTTTTGTGGGGGAAACTTTATCCGCATTCTGCGCCCAAACAGCAGTGGTGGTGCCGCAGAAAACAGTTAGAAGCAGAGCAGGGACGAGGCGCTTGCTCAAACACAGAAGAAGCATGACGTTCACCTTCTGGATGAAAATTTTCAAGTCAATCAACGGCGGCCTGAAAGGGGGCTGCTCGACATTAACTTGTCAATGAATCTCTGGTGATACCTGTCCGACCGACAATCCATATCAGTTTGCAACGGTGGTAGCTGAGCCACACGGTTCAGCAGGCGGGATGGCACTTGTTTCAGAAACAGGGGAGCAAAGCTGTCGTTTCTGAATTCAGGTTCATTCAGTTATTCTAATCGCAGCGAAAACCCTTTGCAAGACGACGATTGAGGGATTTTGACGTATCTCCCTGTGAATGCATTAGTTCGGTCAGGAATGATTTCAACATTTAAACCGACAGCAGCAAACACTGCGGCTGGAAAATAGACACAATCATTCAGTAACTGTCTAAGATCTGTAAGTGGTACGCGTTGCAGAAGTGGTTTGTTGGTTTGAACTTTTTAAATGACTATTGAAATCGTTAATCGAAGCAGATTCCAGAAGAACTGAATTTGCAGATCTGTTTTTATCGCGTATTTTCAAGATCAGAGAACCTGTTCGGTTTGCGTGTGTCCACTGAGAACGAATCATGTTATTGTAAAACAGGTTCTGGTTTTAAGTCGATGGCGCACGAAATCCAGAGAGGGGCAGAGCGTCGTGTCCCGTATTGAGGGAGGAGAAGAGAGAAATGAATTCTCGACAGTTGCTGAAAATCGGAGTGCCTGAATATTGTCTGAAGACTGCAAAAACAGCGATTCAGATGAAAGTCGCCGAGGAAAAAGCGAATGGCAAAGTGCGCGGTAAAGAACTGAAAGAACTCGTACAGAAAGTGGTAGAACACCCTGAAGAGTATCTGGATGATCCTGCTTTTCGACAGTTGGCGCTGGAACTCGTAGACGACAACAGCGAAGAAGCGGTTGAACCGATTACTTACCAGATCTGGGGTAAAGAGGGCATCGATGAAGGTGCGTTTTCACAGATGGATCTGGCATGTCAAGTTCCTTCTGCCTGGGGTGCTGCGCTGATGCCTGATGCGCACATCGGATATGGACTGCCTATTGGTGGCGTACTGGCGCTGGAAGATGCAGTGATTCCTTACGCCGTGGGTGTGGACATCGCCTGTCGTATGAAGCTGTCTGTGCTGGATATTTCGGTGAGCAAGTTGAATCAGAAACACCACCAGTTTGTGGATGCGTTGAATCGGGGAACCGTATTTGGCGTAGGTCAGGCGCATGAAAAACGTCAGCGTCATGCCGTGATGGATGAGGACTGGTCAGTGACAAAAATCACGCGCCAGAACAAAGACAAAGCCTGGAAGCAGTTGGGGTCTTCCGGTTCGGGAAATCATTTTGTGGAATTTGGTGTGCTGACCATTGCGCAGGACGATCATGAACTCGGGCTGGACGCCGGCGAGTATGTGGCGCTGTTGAGCCATAGTGGAAGCCGGGGAACGGGTGCTTCGGTATGCAGTACTTATTCCGGAATTGCCCAGGCACGTCTGCGGAAACGACATCATCAACTGGGACGACTGGCATGGCTGGAGATGGATTCCGAGGCAGGCCAGGAATACTGGGCGGCGATGAATTTGATGGGTGATTATGCGGCTGCGAATCATGCCGTGATTCATCAGAACGTGTCAGAAATTCTGGGAAGCAAGGTGATTTCCGGCGTGGAAAATCATCATAACTTTGCCTGGAAGGAAGAGCATGACGGAAAAGAAGTTTACGTGCATCGCAAGGGGGCAACTCCAGCGGCGGCCGGTGAGCTGGGTGTGATTCCCGGTTCCATGGCTGATCCGGCATTCGTGGTGCGCGGAAAAGGAAATCCGGCAAGCTTGAATTCCGCTTCGCATGGAGCAGGTCGTTGTATGTCGCGTAATAAAGCCAAGGATAAGTATCGCTGGAATGCAGTGAAAAATGATCTGGCCAAACGCGGCATCACTGTGATTTCGGCGGGCGCTGATGAAGTTCCCGGTGTTTACAAAAACATCAATGAAGTCATGGCCGAGCAGCAGGACCTGGTGGAAATCGTAGCACGCTTTAATCCGAAAGTGGTTAAGATGTGCGGTGATGGAAGCCGTGCCGAAGACTGACTCGTGAGAGTGAAAATCAACAGGCAGGTTGGAAAATGTTTCTGACCTGCCTGTTTTTTACTTTTTCAGACGATGCGGGGGGACTGCTTTGACTTTGCCGGCACTCTGTTTGAAATCAGGAATGATGCTGGAGATCGTTTGAGGATTTAAACTGAAGACAGTGAAGCCGCCCGCGTTCAGTTTGCGGGTCATGTCAACCTGACCCAGTATGCGATCACTACTGAGAGTTGTTCTGGAAGAGAGCGCACCGATGCCGGGATAAACGGGAATACTGCCGGCAAGGTGTTTCTGCTGATCTTCAATCCAGATGCGAAACTGTGTATCGTTGTCGGTGTAATCCATGGGGCAGATGAAGTCGAGGTAGCCGTTTTTAGCCCAGAGCGGCCAGTCCTGTGCCACCCATTCGCGGCAGTCGGGATATTCGCGGAAGACAGCGGCTGAGATTTTAATACCTGGTCGAATCTTCCGTGCTTCCCGTTGCACCGTTTCTACCAGTCGGGTGATCTGGGCAGCGCGCCAGTCGCGGTACTGGCTTTTTAATGTGCCGTTATAGCAGTCTGCAGGCCAGTTCTGTACTTTGATACCAGCGTCGGCTTCAAACTTCTGACGGCTATAGTCACTATAGTCATGACGATCATTGGGATAACGGATGTAGTCAAAGTGAATGCCATCGACAGGGTATTTGCGTACGACTTCCAGCATGCTGTCGACTTCCAGTTGAAAGTTTTCCGGATGAGCCGGGTTAAGCCAGTCAGAGGGTTCGCCGGTGACACTGACCTGTGTGCGGCCCGCGTCTCTCATCTTTTTGACAAACGCTTCAGGGGCCGTCGAAAGGTTGTGATTGACTTTCCAGACATGGACTTCCAGACCATGTTGATGGGCGGCTTTCAGACATTGTTCAATCTGATCGCCATACTTTTCATAAGTCGTACTGCGAGGCAGCACATCACTGGGGTAATGGGCCAGACCGCCCCAGAGCATGTTGGGGATGATCATATTAAAGCCGGCGTCTGACAGTTCTTTGCAGGTACGGTTCCAGTCGCCGGGGTACGGACCTGTGGGCGAGTGATCCCAGACGGCGCGGGCTTCCCGGGGGGGACTGGCACGGGTGAGCAGATAGATTTTGACGCGCTTTTCGCGAGAGGTTCGTGCAAAGGGAATGGACTGAAATGCCTGATTCTGTTTCAAAAGACGTCGAGCCTGATCGAGTGTGGTTGTGGTGCGATCCAGATCGCGGGCTGCCAGTTCACTGCTCTTCGCAGGTGTGACGGTAGTCACGATGTGTTGTCGCAGATCGGCAAAGGTCTTGAACGGGCCCACCTGATCTGCCTGTGCGATTGTGGCTGCGGCGATGGAATCCCAGAGTTGAGGCTGGAAGTGTCCCATGAGGGCGGTCAGCAGCGCCTGTTTCTGGATCGGGTCGTCTCCCAGAATCAAGTGACTGAAGTAGGCACCACGGTCACTGACGATGAGTGCGGGCTTGCCAGTTGACTTGCCTTTTTCATCATACCATTGGCCCACGATGCGCGCTCCATGTCCTGAAGGAATGCCGGTCACCAGGTTCCAGGAAGCCTGCTTGACTTCGGTTGGTAAGCCCAGGATTTTGGAATCTTTCAGACGAATCGAAGCCAGGCCGCCGGGAGCCTCCGGTTTAAAGTAACTTCCTTTTTTGATTCCCAGGTTCTTTTCGAGTGCAGGGGGAATATGAAAATTCAGAAAGACTTTGCCTCCCTGTTCCATAAACTGATTGAGAGTGCCGCAGGCTTTGGCAGAGAGATCGGGATTGAAGGGCAGGATAGCGACGGATCGCTTTCCGAGTGTAGTTATGGTCAGTTCAGACTCGCTGATGCGGTCGCAATTGATGCCGGACGTTTGCAGGAAGCCTTCGATACGATCGGCGGCGGCTACGGTGTTCGTGTCTTTCTGCTGCTGACCCGGATCGGGGACAATGATCACAATCTCATTTGTAATTGCTTTCAGATCCCGTATTTGAAAGTGTGTATTCGGTTCTGAATCTGATTCCCGCCAGACAACGAGGCGGATGGTATCAATATTGTTCCAGCCTGCTGGTTTGTCTTCGGGACGAAAATCACTCTTCAAAAAACGGAGAGTCTGCCAGTTGTTTCCTTTGACGCTTCTGGCTGCTGAATACCAGCCGGGACCACTTTTAAAGTAGAGACTGACCTGGTGATTACTGTCGGGAGCCTCCGGTTTCACATCGACCGAGAATACGCCCGGCGTGGTCAGATCGAGTTTGACCGATTTATCCATGCCGGCCCGTGGAATCTCGCGATTAGAAGCGAACGGGGCAGAGAGCAGCAGAACGTTCTGATCATTCGATTTCTGCATGGCGAGGGGAAGTGTTCCCTTCAGTTCCTGCCAGTTTTTTCTGACTTCCGTCGATGATGGATAATTGAATTCATCGAGTACCTGGTTGTTCCCGGTGGTGAAGCCGAGTGTGAGTACCAGGAGACAGGGGAGTGTCTGGAACATGGGAAACCTGCTGACAGAGTAATAATAACTTGACTTTAAATTGGAACTGTAGTTTTATCGGGTGCGAAGGTTACAGGCAAGTGGTTTATCTTTTCAGTGTTGGTTCACTCAAGGATTAAATGCGAATATCATGCGATGTTCATTCTTCCTCAGGTGGCACACAGGTGATAACTCGATTATGTTACGATGGACCGAGTCTCGCGCTCCGGGTTGATTGTTACAAGGTAGAGTACCATCGAAAATATTATTCTGTTATTTGCTGTGATTGGCCTGGGGCAGATTCTCGGAAGGACCTCCGTTAAGGGGGTTTCGCTGGGCTCCTCTGGTGTGGTCTTTATCGCCCTGCTGGCGGGACACTTTGGGTTCCAGGTTTCATCTGAAGTCGGAATGGTGGGAGTGGTCCTCTTCATCTACTGCCTGGGGATTGGTGCGGGCCCCTCTTTTCTGCAGATGTTTGTCAGTCGCGGCAAAACATTGATGTTGTTAACGGTAGTGATGATGGGCGTAACAGCAGCGGTCGCCTGGGGACTCGCGCGGATATTTCAATTGAGCCCTGATCTGGCCAGCGGCTTGTTTGCGGGTGCTTTGACGAGTACTCCCGCTCTGGCAGCAGCCACAGAAAAACTGCCGGTGGGTTCGGATGTGGCCGTCGGGTTCGGGATTGCTTATCCGTTTGGTGTGATTGGGGTGATTTTGTTTATTCAACTGCTGCCCCGCTGGTTTCCGGAGATGGCGGCAGCAACGGGGGCTTCGGGGTATGATCTTCGAGGTGAGATATTACGAGAACTGGTTGAAGTGACGAATCCCAGTCTGAACGGAAAACATTTAAGAGATGTCACAGTACTGGCGCGAATGAATTGTCAGGTGTCTCGCATCATCCGGGATGGCCAGTTGCAACCGATTCCAGCAGGGTTTCAACTGAAAGCTGGTCAACAGTTATTAATTATCGGTCGCACCGGGCAGATTGAGACCGTCATCGAAACACTGGGAGTGAGGAGTTCAGAAGCACAATGTATACTCGATGTGGAGCATCAGCGTCGGCTCATCGTTGTGTCTTCAAAAAAGATGGTGGGGCGGACCCTGAAGGACCTCCACCTGCTGTCCCGGTTTGGAGTCACGATCGCGAGAATTACCCGTCAGGATATCGAATTCGTGCCGGGTGCCAATGAGACCATCCATTTTGGCGATATCTTAAGAGCCGTGGGTGAACCGGAGAGTCTGGATGCCTTTGCCGACTATGCCGGGCACAGGGCACGAACTGCGGAAGAGACCGATCTGGTGGTCCTTGCAGGGGGCTTGATTGCGGGGATGGTTCTGGGGAAGTTGAGTCTTTCGTTGGGCAGTTTCTCACTTTCCCTGGGAATGGCGGGGGGGCCATTGCTGGCAGGTTTGATTCTGGGACACTTTGGTCAGTTCGGACGATTGTCCATCCGCATGCCCCGTGCGGGGAGACTCCTGCTGGCTGATCTGGGGTTGTCACTTTTTCTGGCACAGGCAGGCAGTCAGGCGGGAGACCAGTTTGTTGCCGTGGTACAACAGAAGGGCTGGAGCTTGTGTGCGGTGGCAATAATTCTGGTCGTGGTTCCCCTGCTGACCGGCCTTGTGGCAGCCCGCTACTGGTTAAAACTGGATCTGCTGGAAATGGCGGGAGGGTTTTGCGGTGCGATGACATCAACACCGGGACTGGGGGCGGTGACATCGGCAGTAGATTCCAGTATTCCCGCTACGAGTTATGCCACTGTATATCCTGTTGCTTTGGTTTTGGTGACACTGCTGACGCCGTTATTAATCTCTCTCATTTCCTGATTAGATGAAAAAACAGGGGCCTGTGAAATCAGATTCACAGACCCCTGTCACGCGTGCAGGCCACACTCTCAGGTGAAAACTTATTTATAGCTGACTTTGGCAAAGTAGATTGATGTTTTGCCTTCGTGGCTGGAATAGTAGCTCACATTCAGCAGTCCGTCATGCAGTACCATGTTGGCGTAGCTGGTATCGCCACCACTGGGGAGTTCCAGCAGTTCCGTGAGAGTTCCCTTCTCAACGTCGATCTGGCAGATGGATGTGTGCGCTTTGGGGGAGTAGAGCCGCACGGTTGCCAGGAAACGACCATCGGGCAACTGGAACAGATCGGGACCGCCAATGCGAACGCCGAGGTCTTTCCATTCCCAGTCGGTATACGGAGGACGGGAGACACCCAGCAGTCCGGTGTTCGCACCTTTGGCATCGCGGCGCAACAGGCAGTAGCAGGTGTTGTCTTTCGTGAAGACCAGCGAACTTTCGTTGGTGTAGCCGGTATCAAACAGTTTGTCGACGACAGTTTCGTAGTCTTTGCCATCACTGCTTTTATACAGACGAGTGAAGCGAGGGCCTTCTTTGCCTGTATGGTAGCCGATGCTGTAGACATCGCCGTTATGCCATTTCATGCCCCAGAGCCAGACACTGGGATCGCCGATTTTGTAACCTTTCGACCAGTGTGTGCCATCGTCAGAGAACCAGTTCATCGATTGATGTTTAACGGGATTCGGTTGGGGCAGTGCAGCAGCGCCGCTGAGCATGAGCTGGCCTTCCGGGGTGACGCTGATCTTGGCGTCGCGGAGGTCAGACGTTTCTGAAGAGATGCGGGCAACCGGATTCCAGGTTTTACCATCTTTGGAAGAGAGTACCTGTAATGATCCATCGGGTGAGACATGTGCTTTGCCGGTGCGGAAGACACAGAACCACTGGTCTTTAAAATGGGTCAGTCCTGTAAATGCGTTGTGCGGATCTTTATCCCAGATTTTCTGGACACTTTCGAGTTTCAATTGAACCGGTTCATCTGCGTGGAGCAGTGTTGTTGACAACAACAGCAGGCAGACTGCGTATAAGGGCGAGGCGGATTTCATGGCAGGTTCCTTTGTGTAGATTCGGTTTATTTTTCAGTGTCTTTGATACGTTCCATGACTGACTGAGGTGGCTTCCAGCCATACGTTCTGATTTGTTTGGGGTTGTAGAGACAGGTGATGAGATACAGGTCACTGGAGTTTGATTTTTCCGGAGGAACATTGATCTGCACGTGGGTGAACCCATCTCCGTACCACGCAAGATAGCCATCGGTGGCGCTCTTCTTGAGCAGGTGTCCGTTGAGTCTGATGTCTACCAGGTCCAGATCCGAGTAGGGGATGCGCATTTGAAACGAGATGCCATGCTCGATTGGCTGTGCTGTTTCCGGAGCGGAGTGACCTTTACTGACGGCGAATTTGATTTCCGGACCGGCTTCGATAATGGTCTTCAATGATTCCTGATCAATTGTAGGAATGTTTTTGATATTCTCCAGAAATTCAGGGATATCAGCAGAGAGCAATGCCGCGGCTTTGTTCGAAGTGGCAATCAGGTAGGTTTCTCTGCCTGCGGTTTGTGGATAGAGGATCGCCTGGGAGAAGTAGGGTTGCTGTTTCCAGAGTTCACTACGACTCTGGCGTCGTGCTTGCGGTGTGGTTCCCCAGGCGGTGACGAAGTGTCCGATATAACCCTGTACCCGGTTGACGGGATAGCCGTTGAAATATTCGCCTTTCCATCTGTCATTGCCGATCTTCATCAGGGCCTGCAGACGTGCCAGGCCGCTTTGTTCCCAGCCGACTTCCAAGGCCATTACCATGGTGTGATAGCGGGCATAGCCGTAATGCGCAGTGTAAAAGTTCGGACGACCGAGCCAGAGCCGATTTGACATGGCTGTCAGTGAGGATCCCCAATAGAGGCGCTGTGCATCGGCTTCGAAACGGTCGTAACCGAATCCTGCTTTGATGCCTGCGGCGTTGATCGTTTCCGTAATTCGCCAGTCCCAGGGGCGGAGTGACATATTGGAATAGGCGGAGCCGGTGACTTCAAACATGGTCTGGCCGCGATAGCGTTCGCGGGATCCCAGTTGATCGGGTGCGTATTCCTGGAGACCAGTACCATGCACGTCGACATGCACGTCGGGACGAAATTGATCAATCACAGACAGGACTGCCATGACTTCAGGCGCTTTTTCAGGATGTTTAAATTCGAATGTTTTGAGGCCCCAGTTAGCGGTGCCTCCACCGGTGTAGGGATCGATTTTCTGTGAATTACCAAAGCGATCGGTTTCGAAATACGCATAAGGGTTGATGATGGGGATGATCAGCAGTAGCTGGTTCTCCCGTGTTTTGACGGCTTCCGGATCGTCGCTGAGCGCCCATTCAATGAAGTGCAGCACGGCTGTGGTGCCGCTGCGTTCGGGGCCGCCATGCAGGGCTGTGACGAGGCAGACCTGTTTCAGTTTGTCATCAGATTTCTGATCGGTAATTTTCAGCATCGGCAGGGGGATGCCTTCGAGAGTAACACCAATACGGTCCACCTGGACCCGGTCAGGGAAAGTTTCTTCCCAGTATTTCAGGGTCTCCGTGTACTCTTTGAGCGTCAGTCGATGCAGCTTTTCCTGCCAGGGCTGGGGTAATCTGGCCAGTTTCTGTTGCAGATCTGATGCTTCTTGAGCCTGTGAGGCGGGTGACATCAGAATCGCGGCGATGGTGATCCACAGGAATGCCAGGGAAAGGCGTTCTGAATGTTGATTGCTTTGTGTCATACTGTTTTGTCCTGTCGCGCAGTGCAGTAGTGAATCGAACTGCGGTTAATCAAACTGTTGGAGCAGGGGGCGGCCCCAGGGTTTGTCCTCTGCTGGTATTGATGGGTATGGGGAAGACTTCTGCAGAATCCAGGGGCAAAGTTCCCTGTTTCATTTGCGTCAGCAGTTCCGCTGCTTTCTGGCCGATGGCGATTTCGTCAACCGTGATGGAAGAGAGTCTGCTCTGGATGGCACCATTGCGAACCGTGCCACCAAAACCCAGCAGCGAGATGTCTTCAGGTACCCGCTTTCCCAGTTTTGTCAGTAGCAGGTAAATCAGTTCCGCCAGCGAGTCGAAGGTCGCAAAAATGGCGGTGGGAGGCTGTTCGCGCTGGAACATGGTTTCGAGTGTCTGTAACAGATCCTGTTCGTAATCGATGGGATGAATTTGTGAACTGGGGCCATGAAAAATAAAAGGCTCAGGGCAGGAATCCTCTTGTATTGCGAGTGCTTCCCGCAGGCCTGCTTCGTATTCGATGGAGGCACTGGCGCGATGCGGCGAAAATAACGCGAGTGACCTGTGTCCCTGTTCGAGTAATGTCTGTCCGGCCAGTCTGCCCACTTCACGGAAGGGAATGGAGAGCAGGGGAGCCTGCACGCCTTCGACTTCTCGATGACAGAAGACAACAGGGATGCCATGCTGCTGCAGTTGACGGACCTGATATGCGGGCGTCGCGGGAACGGTAGCGGGGACCAGTGCGACTCCGGCGACATGTTTGTCGATCAGTTGCAAAATGGTATTGCCCTGTGCGTCAATTTTATTTTCAGTACAGCAGACAAGAACCTGATGCTGAGTCATCGCAGCCGCCTGTTCGAAACTGCGTTGCAGAGAAGGGTAATAGCCAGTGCGGGTTTCAGGCAAAACGAATGCAAAAATATCCAGAGACCTGGAAACCGGGAGTGGTGGATTGGTGCTGACAAATGAACCTTTGCCATGGATCCGATTCACCCAGCCCTGTTCTTCCAGTAACTGCATGGCATTGCGGACGGTGGTCCTGGCCAGCTGATGTGTCTCACAGAGCTGGTGTTCGGAAGGCAGGGCTTCACCCGGACGAAGTTCACTCGTTGTAATCTGCTGGATGAGCTGTTCGACGAGCAGCATGTACTTGGGGCGCTGTTTGCCTGCGGGAGATGAACCGGAGGGCGTCGTTTTCTGAATGGTGTCGGGAGCACGTGCTGCCATGGTTTAGTTTTTTAGTTCAATTCAGGGTTGAAATTGGATTCAAGTATGGTTACTTGTATTTAAATACGATACAAGTTGTTTGTGTTGTGTCAACTGCGATTGTAGCGTTATGTGTGAAAAATAAGCCTGTTGGCTTGAGGGTCAATAGTGTGTGGGTACAACATGTCTTAGTTATGGCAAGGGGATACAAATGAAGCAATTGATGATAACACTGTTGGTTCTTGTGGGGTTTCTCGATCTTTCCCTGATCTGGGCAGGTGAAGAAAAGCAGGTAGAAACGCCACTTGAGATTGGCGATCACCGGGAACTGTTTGTGGATGATTATCTGATTGGCAGTTTAAAAGGGGCGGAGCTTCGACTCCATCATCCAGTTGATGAAGGACCTGTATTGAAGTTTGATAAACCCTGGGAAGGGTTGTTTTGCGGGTACAGTACAATCATCAAGGACGGGGATGTCTACCGGGCATATTATCGAGGTCGGCCAACTGCCGGCGCTGATGGTGATGTGGGGGAAGTTTACTGCTATGCGGAATCCAAAGATGGAGTGAACTGGACCAAACCGGAATTTACGTTGTTTGAGAAGCAGGGGCATAAGAAGAATAATATCATTCTGGCTGATGCGGCACCGATGACGCACAACTTCTCTCCGTTTCTGGATACTCGTCCTGGTGTTCCTGCTGCTGAAAAATATAAAGCACTGGGCGGAACGATGAAAAGTGGTCTGGTTGCGTTCACTTCTCCGGATGGAATTCATTGGAAACAGCATCCCGCCGGATCGGTGATTCCCACAAAGATGGTGCCTTATAAGTACATGTTTGATTCTCAAAATGTGGCGTTCTGGTCACCGGTTGAGAAAAAGTACCTCAGTTATTTTCGCGTGTTTAAAGATAAAATTCGCCGAATTGCCCGCAGTGAGAGTGACGATTTTATTCACTGGTCTGAGCCGGTGCTGATGGAGTACACCACCCTCAATGGTGAGGCACCGATTGAGCATCTTTATACGAATCAGACGCATCCTTATTTTCGTGCGCCTCATATTTACCTGGCGATCGCCGCCCGCTTCATGCCGGGACGACAGGTGCTGACCGATGAGCAGGCGAAAGAAATCGGTGTGCATCCCCGTTATTTCAAAGATACATCGGATGCCATCCTGATGACGACTCGCGGTGATGATACCTATCAGCGGACCTTTCTGAGTGGATATATCGCTGGCGGCATCGGGGCTCAGAACTGGGTTTCGCGGACCAATTATCCTGCCTTGAATGTGGTTCAGACGGGCCCTGCAGAAATGTCGGTGTATGTGAACCAGGATTATGCCCAGCCGACGTCACACCTGAGGCGGTATTCGTTACGCCTGGACGGGTTTGCTTCATTGCGAGCGGACTATGCCGGGGGCGAGATGGTTACCAAACCGCTGGTATTTGATGGTTCAGAGCTGTCGATCAACTTTTCGACATCCGCCGCCGGCGGCATCAAGGTTGAGATTCAGGATGAACAGGGACAGCCGATTCCCGGTTTCACCCTGGCAGACTGTCGCGAACAGATTGGCAATGAAGTGGACCGGGTTGTTTCCTGGAAGCAGGGGAGCGATTTGAAATCCCTGAGTGGCAAGCCGGTACGTCTGAAATTTGTGATGAAAGATGCAGACCTGTATTCGTTGCAGTTCCAGAAATAAGAGACGTTGAGTTGAAGAGGTCACTCCGGAGGGTTGGGGAAATGAGCTCAGCCTTTTCCGGAGTTTTTTGATGGTCTCTGCTTGCTGATTCCGAATGCCACTTTAAGATGAGGATGTGAGTTCCCGGCGATCCGGGATCAAATTGAAACATTGTACGCCAACCGTTGATGAGAGAAGACAGCGATGACGGAACGAAAACGAGTACTGGTGGTGGGGGTTGGCTCGATTGGTGAGCGGCATCTACGGTGTTTTCAATCGACGGGACGCGCGGATGTTTCAATCTGCGAGTTGAATAACGATTTGCGATCAAAGATTGCGGACCAGTATGGGGTCGAACGGCAGTATGCGGACCTGGAATCGGCATTAGCAGAACCTCATGATTGTGCGGTGATCGCTACACCCGCGCATGTGCACATTGCCAATTCGATTCAGGCCGTCCGGGCGGGACTGGATCTATTTATTGAAAAGCCATTAAGTACCAGTGTTGAGGGGATTGGTGAACTCCAGGCACTGCTTCAGGAAACAGGTCGCAAGGCAGCCGTCGCGTATGTGTATCGTGCGCATCCGGCACTGGCAGCGATGAAGGAAGCCCTGGATTCGGGAAAATTCGGGAAGCCGGTTCAACTGGTTGTTGTATCAGGACAGAATTTTCCGACATACCGACCGGCATATCGGGACATCTATTATAAGTCCCATGCGACCGGCGGCGGTGCGGTTCAGGATGCGTTAACTCACTCCATGAATGCCGGTGAATATCTGGTCGGCCCCGTCGATTCGCTGGTCGCTGACTTTTCACATCAGGTTCTGGAGGGTGTTGATGTCGAAGATACCGTGCACGTCATTACTCGTCAGGGAAATGTGCTGGGCAGTTTCTGTCTGAATCAGCATCAGCCTGCGAATGAATCGATGATAACGGTCATCTGTGAGCGGGGCATGCTGCGATTTGAATATCAGAAAAGCTGGTATCGCTGGGTGACTGAACCGGAAGGAGAATGGCAGGTTGGTTTCCAGGAAACGCTGGAGCGAGACACACTGTTTCAACGACAAGCCAGCGCCTTTCTGGACTATCTGGACGATACAAGTCCACCTTTATGCCCACTCTCAGCGGGGCTGCAGACACTGGCGGTGAATCTGTCGATTCTGGATTCGGTAAAAAATCGAACCTGGATGGAACCGGCTCATTTTCTTTCTTCAATAACCTGATCTGATTATTTGAGAGACCTATGAATTCCACAACCGAACCGACGATCCAAGAGTTATTTGACCTGAGCGGCAAAACGGTACTGATTTCCGGTGCCAGCGGTTACCTGGGAAGTGCGATGGCACGCGGACTGGCCGAAGCGGGCGCACGAGTGGTTATCAGCAGCCGTAGTGCAGAACGGGCACAACAGGCCGCCAGTGAATTGCCCGATCCGCAGCAGGTGGGACATCTGGGAGTCGAACTGGATCACATGGACGAAGCGTCTCTCGAAAATGGATTTGACGCGGCCTGTCAGGCCGCCGGTCAGATTGACGTACTGGTGAATAATGGAAATGATCCGGTGGGTGAGGACTGGCGGACTGTCACTGCTGAAGCTTTTACGCGTCATCTGCAGAATGCGACCGGCTTTTTTCTCCTGGCGAGAAAGTTGCGAGATCATGTTGTGTCGCGACAGGCGCAAGGCAACGTGATCATGATTGGCTCGATGTATGGAGTGGTCGGTTCTTATCCGGCGACATACGAGGGCATCTGTAATGCCAGCCCGGTTGCTTATCACACGATGAAGGGAGGCGTGATTCATCAGACGCGGCATCTGGCCGTCTACTGGGCCAAAGATGGTGTGCGGGTGAACTGCTTGAGTCCCGGTCCATTCCCTTCTGAGGCAGCACCAGAGGGACTGGCAGAACGATTGAATGCGCACAGTCCTATGGGACGGATGGGGAAGCCATCTGAATTAAAAGGGGCAATCGTATTTCTTGCCAGTGATGCCAGCAGTTATATCACGGGGCAGAATCTGCTGGTCGATGGAGGCTGGACCGCCTGGTAGAATTCCGGACAATATGACGGTCTCGAAATGTTTCGCTGTTGTGATAGAATAGAGCATGCTGGCTGCAGCAGAGGCTGCACGGGTACAATACACTCTGTTACAACACTGCCGGATATACCATGGATGCAGGGATAGTCGATTCTATAGGTGGTCTGGGTCTATTCCTGTTGGGAATGGTAATCCTGACCAGCGGTCTGAAAGATCTGGCCGGCGGTACGATTCGGCGGATGATTGCCCGGTTTACCAAAAGCATTCCCAGTGGGATTGCGACGGGGGTTATCGTGACTGCCATACTGCAGTCTTCCAGTGCCACCACTGTCACCGCTGTCGGCTTTGCCGGGGCAGGGCTGCTGACTTTAACCGAGTCGCTGGGGATAGTGTTCGGGGCGAATCTGGGCACGACCGTCACCGGATGGATTGTGGTTCTGTTTGGTTTCAAATTGAAGCTGGGACAGATTGCATTTCCGCTGGTGCTGGTGGGGGTACTGCTTAATCTGTTTGGTAAGAAACGCATTGCTCTGATCGGATTCACCATCGCCGGATTCAGCCTCATCTTTGTGGGGCTCGATATTCTGCAGGAAGGGATGTCTGGTCTGGCGGAAATGGTGAGTCCGGAATCATTTCCGCAGGACTCCTGGCTGGGCAGACTGCTGTTGCTGTTGATAGGAGTTGGAATCGTCCTACTGACACAGTCATCCAGTGCGGGCGTTGTGATGGCGCTTACAGCTCTGCATTCGGGGGCGATTTCACTGGCACAGGCGGGGGCGCTGGTGATCGGATTTGGTATCGGCACGACCTTCACTGCTTTGCTGGCATCTCTGGGGAAATCGGTGGCTGCCCGACGAACCGGGTTGGCGCATGTGTTTTACAGCCTGGTGACTGCGACTCTTGCCTACTTTCTGCTGCCGGTCTATGTCTGGTTCTGGGAAGAGTATGCAGGCCCCGCAAGTGGCATCTCACCTGATATTGCGCTGGTCACGTTCCATACTCTGTTCAATCTGCTGGGACTGCTGGTCATTGTCCCGTTTACGAAACCATTTTCCGCGTTGATCATACGTATCATTCCAGAGGCAGAAAATGATCAGACTGAAAGGCTGGATGAATCGTTGCTCTCCAATCCCAATGTGGCCATTGAAGCAGCGCGCTCGACCCTGGTTGATGTATTTCAATGTATTCTGCAACTGATGCAGAAGCTGTTCCTGTCAGAAGTAGCGCGGGAAGACCTGGATGAAGAATTTTCTCAGTATCACGATACGCTGGAAACCACCTCCCGGTATCTGAAACAGATCAACGTGACCAGTTCAGATCGACAAACGGTCCATTCTTCGCAAGAAGTGGTATTGGCGCTGGATCATCTGCAGCGTTTAATGCGGCGGTGCGATGAAATGGAACGGCTGAGCTCTGCCAAAGAGAATCAGACTCTTAGCAGTTTTGTGGATGAGTTGAATCAGAAAATTCAACATCTCGAACAGACCCTTCATAATGGCTTTTCAGAGGATGATGAACAAGCATTGCAGGACTTCTGGGAGAAGTGGGATGGACAGCAGAAAGAGACACGTCGAGAGTTTACTCAGTCAGCTACCACAGCAGATTCTCAATTTGATAACCTGCTGCAGCAACTGGATGCATTTCGTTGGCTGACGCGCATCAGCTCTCATCTCTGGCGTATCGTGCACCATTTACATGGGGCCCGCATCGTTAATGGGGGTGAAAAAAATCAAGTTCGTTTTGAATCCGAGGGCAAAGAGTGAGCCTGGTTTGAACTGTCTGTCATTTTAATTTTTGTTTTCCAGTTCGAAGGTAACTGCGTTTTCCTGGTCTGGATTGACTGTGGCAGTGAGACCGGACTTTTGCGCATCTGCATATATCTCAGGGATCAGAGATGTTTCCTTGATGACGACATCTGCCTCATCCAGATTGGTCCCGTCTGCGGGACCTTCTGTTTTGACGCATGTGATGGTCACACGGTGTTCACCGGCGATTGCGCCATCGCCTTCTTCGAAGGTACGCATCTGAAAATTCCCGTCTTGATCAGTGCGACCGACGGCTGCCTGTGTCTGTGCACCATTTGACTGAAAGACAACAGTAGCTCCCTCAAGTGGTGTCCCGTTGAATTTTACCGTACCAGAAACGGGATACGTTGGGGGGCGCTGTTTCGTCCATTTATCTTCTGACGCCCCAGAGCAGGCCGTGCAGATCAACGTAATTAACAACAGGGTCAATGAGCGACGCATGCGAGCAACTTTCTTTATCTATGAAAGTTAAAGTGAATGAAAATTATAAGCATCGAGTTCCGTTCACAAAGGATATTGACAAGCATCTCCTGAATGGTCGACTGATCAATTCAGGGATGACTGAAGTCGCATCCTTGCGCTGAAATGTAGCTCAGAACTCACCCAAAGTTTCACCTCCATTTTTTGATCCCAATGCGCCCCAGATTCCGTATGGACTTTTGCCGGATGAGACCTGGGAGGCACTGATATTTCCCGTATCGATATTCTCACTGATGAAGCGGACGGCACCATCGCCCATCAGCAGATGGACTCCCCCCTCATGGCGACTGGATGGGGGTTGAATTCCTTGAGTCGTCTGGCCATTACAGACCGGCGCGTTGGGAGGCAGGATGGTATTGAAATTAATATAGCCGGATCGTCCATCGGTCCAGCGTGTTCCCAGGGAACGGTTTCGATCAAGCAATCCCGTTGTAAATGCGCCATTCACGAAACTGGCAAGGCATGCAGAAGGATTCGTGGAATTGCTGGTTGAGTTGGTACCTGCGCCGTTAGCGGGTGTCAGGGCTCCAGAGCCGGGAGGACGAATGCATTCGGAAACCATGGCGGTATTACTGGTTCCATCAATAATATCCCGCATGCGGACGCTGGATTGAAATCCAAAGACGCCCCTCAAGTTTCCAGGAGAGATGGATTGGAAGTTACTGTATTGATCGCCGATGCAGAACAGGTAGTTATGCTGTCCCAGATCAGTGATATCATTCGTGTTGATATCAGAAGGGCAGTTAATGATTGGTAGTTTTGTTTTGTAGGCGGAGAATCCGGTATTCCAGACATAAGAAGTGGTGCCCAGGTTGCTGGTGATCTGTGCGAACAGAGGCGCCTGATCAATGTAAGGGAGCAGTGGGATATAAGCGCTAAACCGGGAATCGAGTCCACAGGTTGTGCAGGTACTTTCATAAGGTCCGATGCGGCTGGCAGGAAATGTTCCGAAAGTGGAGTGATAGTTATGAAGCGCCAATCCGATTTGTTTCAGATTGTTTTTACAGGTGCTGCGACGGGCGGCTTCGCGCGCCTGTTGGACTGCGGGAAGTAAGAGAGCGATTAATATGGCGATAATGGCGATGACAACTAACAGTTCAATCAGTGTAAAGCCACGTCTGGACTTCGATCTTTTCATGAGATTCCTGCTTTGAAAAATGAGATAAAAAATGACTCTGGAGAACCGTTCACAAGAGTCGAAAATTGCTATTTCTTATTAAAATTCTGTTGTTTCAGATAACGCGCAGGGATTCCATTAATAAAGCGGACATCAGAGATGTCGCCTCCCCAGTGTCGTGAGATATCTGTAAGAGTGGATCCGCCAATGGCCAGGATTCCTCCCGGAGTCAGGGGAGTGATGTCTGCGATGTTAATGAAAGTCTGCTGCAGATCGGGCCGGGAACTGAATTCCGGCGTTCTCGTGAAAGTAACGATGCTGTCATGTGCGGCAGAAGTATTGGAGTCATACGTGAATACGATGTGGTACCAGCGGTCCTGTTCCCAGGGAATGTTCTTTTTAGTGTGAAATGAAACATACTGGTTGTCTGAATTCAGGAAGCCAAAGCCCATTCTGCCGGAATGATCGTCCGTAAACAGGTTGAATTGAGACGTGGAATGCAGGTTTGTATTTCGATAATGGAACAGCGTGTCGGAATCGCCCTGCTGTTTGATATTGGGATTGCGTGCCCAGAGTTCAATCGTGAATCGTTGCATATTGAACAGGGAAGCCTCCTGTTCAGAAAGCGTGCGGAACAGTTTATGGTATTGCGTTTCGAACGGGCCGGCTGACGATTTGATATTTTGCGGTGCCGGGCGGCCAGTGAAGGGGGACTGCCCATGAACTTCCAGAATATTCAGATGCAGAAGATGTTCGCCAGAGTCATGGGCAATTTGTGAAGTTTCCCGATCGGTCAGTTTCCAGTGTGCAACTAACTGCGGTTGATCAGGCACAAGGTTTTGCACAAACAGTTCTGGCGTCGATTTAAACCGCGTTATCTCTCTGGAATCAGCCTGCACGCGGACCGCCGTGTTCTCCGTCAGATCCTGGGTAATAGTTGTCTGGCGTTTTTCATCAAGCAGGTCAAAGCGGACAAGTCCCTGTAAGACATGTACTTCCGTTTCACGAGCGGGAGTCACAATCAGTCCGAAGGATGTACCCAGATCTACGACGCGCGATGAGGGAGTTTCGACTGTCAGTCCCTGTGATTGGAGAGGGACGTGAGCAAAGAGATTGCCCTGATTGAGCATGAACTGATCTGGTTGAATAAGCGTCAGTTGCGAAACTCCTTTGAGGATTACTTTCGCACCGGTGACGGTTTCCAGTTCGATAATTCCAGAGTGGAGGTGAATCTGATCGCCCGCATGCAATACGTCGTCTGGCTGCCAGTTATTTTTACCTTCAGACCAGACTGCGTTTTTTATATTAATGATCCGGGCCAGAAACCGGGGGTCTTTATTTTGCAGAAATGCAGACGTTAAGAGATATGCGGCTGCTAAGACACAGATCGTACATGCGAGGATCGTGGATAAAATTATTCGACGATCTGGTGGAACTGTCTCTGTTAACAGATGATCGGGGATGGTTTTGAGTTCACCGGAAGGCAGGGGTTCGTAATCTGAGGAGCGTCCCAGCGGGCCGGGGTCCACAATTCCTTCCCACTCCAGATTCGCACACATTCCAGAATACTGGATAAAAAAGTCTCGGGCGGAATTGGATTGCAGGACCAGTTTTTCCAGACGACCGGCCTGTCGGGAGGAAAGGTTCCCGTACTGGTATTCCCAACAGAGTTGCATCAGTTCTTCCCGTTCCTCAGGAGTTAACATTAGAAAAGGTCTCCTGAGTGAAGGCGTCTCTGAATACAACTGAAAAGGAGATCGTGGGCGCGTTTCAGAGTTTTGTAGATTGCATTGGGGGTACGCTTCAGATCCTGGGCAACTGAACTGGGACTGGCATCCGGTTCGTATATTTTTTCGAGGACTTCTTTCTGGCGTTGTGATAACAGTTCAAAGCAGACGGAAAGGGCGGCCTGTTGCTGATCCAGTTCATCAACGGTTACCATCGCGCTTTCGGCAACTCGGTTATAGAATTCGTTACTGAATATGTTTCGTTCGAGGTTTTGTCGTCGTCGATAGTTGAGAACTTCATAGCGCACGATCTGACAGCTCCAGGCCCAGAAATTAGATCCAGGTTCGAAGGCGTCAAATTTTGACCAGAGTACGGTACACGTATTCTGATAAATCTCCTCGGCATCTGTCCGATTATCTACGAGCGATCTGATGAATCGGTAGATTCTCTGGCTATGCCGGGAGAACAGCATTATAAATTCCGTTGTTCGGTCGGTTGCTACCGCCATTTTCATTACCTCTCACTGAGTCGCGACGAGAGAAGTCTTTACAGACCCAACCCTTATTGAATACAGCTTGAATGTGGTAAAATTAGCCTCGGAAAATTGAGGAAATCTGTAAGTCTGTTTATATAATGAAGTTTCAGCAGAAGTTTTTACGGGGATGACTGTAATTTTCGGGGTGATTTAACCTGGTTGGTGGGGGATTATGTATAGAAGGCTGGTGACGGAGTGTTGCGATTCATCGAAATAACTTTTCTCTCCGAGAACTATGAGCAGGCGTGTCGATTACGAAATGAAATATTACGACAGCCTTTAGGTCTGGATTTACTGGATGAAGATTTATCAGCTGAGGCAGATTATTTACATTTTGGGATTGTGGAAGGAAGGCGAGTGATTGCCTGTGTACTGGGGGTTCCTGTTTCAGATGTGAAAGTGAAAATCAGACAGATGGCTGTTTCCGCCGACTTTCAAAATCGGGGGGTCGGTAAAACACTGTTGTCAAATAGTGAGACCAGTCTGAAACAGCGGGGCTTTCAATTTCTGGAACTGGATGCTCGTACTTCTGCGGTGGGTTTTTATCAAAAACTGGGTTATCAAAAGGTGGGTGAGGAATTTTTATCCGTTTCGATTCCCCATCAGAAAATGCGAAAGTCACTGACGGAATGAAAGTCGAAACCGCCGATTATCCGAGTAATTCATTAATCACGGCTCCACCAGTCTGGCTGAGTACTTTGAAGCGGCCTTCGTGGAAATAGGTGAGCTGGTTATCATCCAGCCCCATGATATGTTCCAGAGTCACATGCAGGTTTCTGATCGGGTTGACGACTTCTACGGCATGATCCCCAATTTCATCAGTGGCCCCGATACGATGTCCGGCTTTAACGCCGCCCCCTGCCATCCACAGTGCCATGCCTTTCGCATTGTGATCACGACCGGCTGCCTGTCTGCCGCTGCGAATGCCATTGTCGGGAGATCGCCCGAATTCACCCGTCCAGACGACGAGTGTGTCGTCAAGCAGTCCACGCGATTTCAGGTCCTTGAGCAGCGCCGCGATGGGTTTATCGACCGCCTGCATGCGTGCTTTATGCGAGCGTTCCAGGAAGTCATGTGAGTCCCAGCCCGCGGCGTAGATCTGTACGAAGCGGACACCTTCTTCAACCAGTTTCCGAGCCAGCAGGCAACGGCGACCGAAGCTATCCGTTGCGGGTTGACCCAGGCCATACATTTCCTGTGTCTGCCTGGTTTCCTGGTCGAGGTTAATAATATCAGGCACCTGTGCCTGCATGCGAAAAGCAAGTTCGTACGATTCCATCCGGGCCGCCAGAACTTCTTCATGCGGGTGGCGTTGCATGTCTGCCCGATTCAGTTGTGCGAGCAGGTCCAGGTTTTTGCGTTGCGTTTCGCGGGTTACATGAGCGGGGGGATTCAAATCCAGAATGGGTGAGCCTTGAGAACGCAAAGCCGTTCCCTGGAAGTAAGCCGGTAAAAAGCCATTCGACCAGTTGGCAGAACCTCCCTGCGGGTAAGCGACTTCGGGGAGCACGATGAATGCGGGCAGGTTCTGGTTTTCAGTTCCCAGACCATAAGTCATCCAGGAGCCGATGGCCGGGTCCCCGCCGAACCGGTTGCCCGTATTCATGTGATAGCAGGCAGTGGGGTGATTGATCGATTCAGCCTGCAGGCCATGATAGACGCAGAGATCATCAGCAACGTCGGCAAGATGCGAAAAATGTTCACAGAGTGAAATGCCTGATTCACCGGCTTGCTTGTGTTTGAAGGGACTTTTGATGTAGTACCTTTTCCCACTGGCCATGGCGGAGACCTGTTTGTCTTCGCGGATGAATTCTTTGAGGTGCAGCTTTTCCAGCGCGGGTTTTGGATCGAAGGTATCCAGGTGGCTGGGGCCCCCTTCCATAAACAGGAAAATACAGGCTTTGGCGCGGGGCTTGAGGTGGGGATCGCGCGGTTCGAGTGGCTGCGCCCGTTTGAGTTTCGCTGATTTCGATGAGGCTTTTTCTTCTGCCTGCAGGAGCGCATTAAAGGCGACTGTGCCCAGGCTGGCGCTCATGCCATACAGAAAGTCGCGGCGTTGTAATCGATGCATGGGGATATTATCGCAAATAAATAAATTCGTTGGAGTTCATCAAGACGAGACACAGCTCCGCCAGGGCGCGGGTGGCTGCATCCACGTCCCATGGTTTGAGATCCTGCTTGTAATTTTCGGACAGGTCCAAGTTTTCGGTCCAGCTGAACGACTCACCGGTTAATTCTTCAATCATTTCACGTTTCACTTCGCGTGGCAGAGGGATTTGCTGAGGAGGATGTTGTTCATGATATGTCTGCATCTGCTGGACGTGTTTCAAAGCCATCTGCAGTTCAGAAGATTCAGGGACGCGTAGCAGAACCTGCTGGAAAGCAAGCTGAGCCGCGTCTTCGTGAGTCTTTGATTCCTGCCTGATTTTATGGGCCAGCGCCAGGGCGCGGTCGTGTGTAAATTGACCATTGAACAGAGCAAACGCCTGTGGGGTCACCGTCGTTTCATCGCGACGTTCGCACGATGATTCGCTCCCCGGTCGATTGAAGACTTCCAGCATCGGATCTGAAAGGGTGCGGTAGCGAAATGCATATAGAGTGCGTCGGTTCCTCTGTTCAGGAAGCGGCATCGGTTGATAGGCAGGAGCCACTGATCCCATGATATGACGTGGTTGCAGGGCGACTTCCCAGTTGATTTCCGGAAAGACACCCGGACCTCCCATTTCCGAATTTAATTCGCCTGTCATAGAGAGCAGAGAATCGCGAAGCTGCTCTGCAGTCATTCTACGAGTGGGAAAATGAGACAGGAGTCGATTGCTGGGATCTACTGTTCGCACCCGTTCTGCATTAACAGGATGGCTGCTTTGCTGGTAAGTGTCAGAGGTCATGATCAGGTGATGTAACTGTTTGAGCGACCAGCCATGATCCATGAACCAGGTAGCGAGCCAGTCGAGCAGTTCAGGATGAGAAGGGCTGTCCCCTTTCTGACCGAAGTTATTGGGGGTGGCGACCAGTCCGGTGCCGAAATGCATCTGCCAGATGCGATTCACAATAACCCGGGCGGTCAATGTGTTATTGGAGCTGGCAATCCAGCGGGCCAGCGCCAGGCGTCTGCCTTCTGTTGACTGGGGGATGGTATTCCAGGCATTCGGTTCTTTGACGCTGTTGGAACCGGCCACCGCACTGAGGACTCCTGGCGTGACCTTGTCTGTGGGAGCAGTGATGGCGCCCCCGGCAAGAATGAAGGTCTGCTGGATCTCACCCTGTTTTTGTTTCGCACCTGGAATGAGGTTGACTGTTTTTGTGGAGCGGTAATTGTTCGGCGGCCCATTATAAACGCTGAAAGCATACGGTTCATATCGTTTGAGTTCCCGCTCGAAATAAGCGATGCGTTTGTTATTGATTTTCAACAGGCTTTTTTCAAGTTCGGTTAAGCCAAACCATCTGAGGGGGGGGCGTTTGTGGGCGGCAACCTGTTTGAGGTTCTGGTAACCGTTTTCTTTGAGCCAGGCGGCGATTGCAGCGTCTGTTTTCTCTTTGAACAGCTGTTGTTGTGCCTGCGTTTCTGCCAGGAGTCGTTCCGTGCGGGCTTTCATGTCGGCGAAACCGGAAATGTTTTCGTAAGGCTGATAGTCGACTTTACGATCCGCGAACTGCACCGGAGCGAAGACTGCCTGGATGCGGTAATAATCGCGGGTCGGGACCGGGTCAAATTTGTGATCATGACATTTTGCACAACGGAAACTGTGTGCGAGAAAGCTGACGCCTACGCTCTGGGTGATATCATCCAGGAAGAGCTGACGCGTGATGGCGGCGACACTCATCCCCGTATGTTCCCAGGGGCCGCTGCGAAGGTAACCGGTGGCGATCAACAGCTCGGGATCTTCAGGAGCCAGTTCATCGCCCGCCAGTTGTTCAATAATGAATCGATCATAGGGTTTATCAGCATTAAAACTGCGGACCAGATAATCTCGATACCGCCAGGCGTTGGGGCGTTCATAATCATTGGCAAACCCGCTGGTGTCGGCATAGCGGACGACATCAATCCACATTTGTGCCATCTGCTCGCCATACTGGGGACGCTCCATCAGTTCTTTGATGAGTTGTGACCAGTCGAATTGACTTTGGGATTTTTCAAATTTACTGATCTGTTTCAAAGTCGGAGGCAGCCCGGTCAGATCATAAGTGGCACGTCGAACGAGTGCTTTTTTCTCGGCGGGCGGGGAAGCAGGGAGTTGCTGCTGTTTCAGTTTTCGCTGAATGAACGCATCGATCGGATTTTGCCGTGATGTCTGCTTTTCTGCAAGGGCGTTCCAGGGAACTGGAGGACGCTGGATTGGCTGATAGGCCCAGATTTCAGCAGGTTCATAAGTACGATTGGTCCAGGTCGGGCTTTGTCCGCCGGATGTGGACATGGTGGTGGCGGTGTTCTGGCTGGCATTATCTGTAGTCAATGGGGGGAGTTCTCTGTCTGTCCAGATGGCGCCTTGTGCAATCCACTGTTTCACGTCAGCGATTTCTGTTGCGTTCAGACGATTGCGTTCCTGGGGTGGCATCTGAATGGAGTCGTCCTTCCAGGTGACCGCGTTCCAGAAGGGGCTCTGTTCTGGTTTGCCAACAGTCACAGCTGCTTCGCCTGACTCCCCGCCTTTGATGAGGGAGTCCCGCGTCAGCATGTTGTATTCCCCTTTGATGTCATCCGGGGTACTGCCATGACAGCCCAGGCACTTCTGTTCCAGCAGGGGACGGATTTTCTGCAGATAGAATTTCTCCTGCACTGTCAGCGGTGCTACTTCTGCTGTTGCCGTTTCAACGAATGGCAGGCTCATGAGCAGGGCGAAACAGAGGCTACTGTAAAATGTCCGCGCCGTGCGAGCAGAAGGAACGTACATAGAGAAATCTCTCAAAGTCAGGTGAGAAGTTCAGAATGAGATCATTGATGACTTATCTATAAAGGTACTGGGCGGAGCATGAGAAATCAATTTCATTTCGACCCTACTTAATTTCATTGACACAAACTTACACTGCGCTTTCTCTAAACAAAGTTGTGTATTTGGGTGGGAAGGCGAACAGTGTTGCGATACGATTAACTGCAATCCACTGCTGTATTGCGGCAGTGACTATTCTGCATTGATGTCCTGTTATGAGAGAAGGCAAGTTATGAGTATTCGATATAAGATCCTGAGCTGGGGGTTGTGTCTGTGGGCCGTAAGTTCCCTGTTCAGTCAGCACGAAGTTCTGGCACAGAAAGAAATCAAGCCGGTCAAACCGAAGACATTACCAAAACAACTGTCCAAAGAGGGAAGTGTTACCGATGGTGCGATCGTAAAAATTCCACCTGAAGATGCTTTGCATCCGGGGTACACATCCCTGTTTAACGGCAAAGACTTTACCGGCTGGAAAGTTCCTGAAGGAGACAACGGGCATTGGAAAGTTGTGGAAGGAGTGATTGACTATGACGCACAAAGCGAAGCCAGGGGGGATAAAAATCTCTGGACTGAAAAAGAGTATGGCGACTTCATTTTAAGCCTGGAGTGGCGAATCAAAGAAACGACGGGCCTGTATAAAGTGCCCATCGTATTAGCCGATGGTTCCGAATTGAAAGATGCGAAGGGAAACGTAATTACCGTCGAACTTCCGAATGCCGATTCAGGGATTTATCTGCGAGGCACACCCAAAGCACAGGTCAATATCTGGTGCTGGCCCATCGGTTCGGGTGAAGTCTATTCCTATCGACGCAATCAGTCGGTTTCACCTGAAGTACGGGCAGGTGTGACTCCCAAGACAAACGCCGACAAACCAGTGGGGGAATGGAACAAGTTCATTATTATTATGGTCAAGGATCGTCTGACTGTCATTTTGAACAATGAAATGGTTCTGGAAAATGCGCAACTGCCGGACGTTCCGGAAAAAGGTCCGATTGCCTTTCAACATCATGGCGGCAAATTGAAGGACGGAACTTTCAGCCCCGCCAGCAGCCTGATGCAGTTCCGCAATATTTATATCAAAGAACTTGATTAACTCCTGATTGATTCTGCTGAATTGATCCTTTACGATTGAACCCGTCTTCTGCCACCTTCAGTGCCTGCAGCAGACGGGTTTTTTCTTTTTGAAGATTCACAGGTGAAGCAACGATGATGCAGTGTTTTCGGATCTCCTGGTGGTGTCTTGGCTGGTGTCTGCTGACGCCCGTTTTCGTATTTGCTCAAACGTCGGATAATCAATTTCGCGAAATTATTCGTACTACAGAACCGCTCACTCCTCAGGCCGAGCAGAAGTCCTTCACACTGCCACCAGGTTTTGAGATTCAATTGTTCGCGTCAGAAGCTGAGATTCAGAAACCTTTGAATATGGCGTTTGACATGAAAGGGCGGCTCTGGATCACCGATTCGTCCGAATACCCTTATCCCGTCAAGCCGGGCGCCAGGGGTAAAGACACGATTAAGATTCTGGAAGATACCGATGGCGATGGACGATCTGACAAGATCACTACGTTTGCGGAAGGGCTGAATATTCCGATGGGCCTGTATCCCTGTCAGAACGGAGTGATTGCCTTCAGTATTCCAGATATTTCTTTTTATGAAGATACCGATGGCGATGACAAGGCTGACAAGGTTACCAGGCTGTTCGGCCCGATGGGATATGAACGTGATACACATGGCATGAACAACTCATTTCGGCGGGGACTTGATGGCTGGTTGTATGCGAACCATGGATTCAATAACCAGACTCGCGTGAGTGGCAGTGACGGGCATGTCGTTGAGATGCAGTCGGGGAACACCTACCGGATGCGGCTGGATGGTTCGGGGATTGAGCACTTCACTCACGGACAGGTAAATCCCTTTGGTTCCACCTTTGATGAAAAAGGAAACCTGTTTACCGCGGACTGTCACTCCAAGCCAATCTACCAGATTCTGCGAGGTGGTTACTATCCGAGTTTCGGGAAGCCCCATGATGGGTTGGGATTTGTTAAACCGATGATGGATCACCTGCATGGTTCGACCGCGATTGCCGGTGTGGAAATTATTTCTGCAGAACAGTTTCCCGAAGAGTATCAAGGTGATTTCTTCAGTGGAAACGTGATGACAAGTCGAATCAATCGAAATTCTCCCGTTTATCATGGTTCAACCATCATCGCGCAGGAAGAACCTGATTTCCTGATCTCGACCGATCCCTGGTTTCGGCCGGTGGATATCCGTCAGGGGCCCGATGGTGCGCTGTACGTCGCCGACTTTTATAACAAGATTATTGGACATTATGAGGTCCCCCTGGATCATCCGGGACGGGATCGTTTACGGGGACGCATCTGGCGGATTGTCTGTAAAGGTAAGGACCATTCTTCGGTCGATTATTCGAAGATGAACGTGGAACAGTTAATTGCTGCGCTTGGTACTTCCAATCTGACAACACGGACGCTGATCACAGATTATCTTTCTGATCGGACAGAACTGGACGTAGTAGAACCGCTGCAGAAAGCGGTTCTCGAAGCAAAACAGCCAGTCATCGTAGTACATTCTTTGTGGACATTGTTTCGCAGGGACGCTTTGACGGACAACCTGCTGGCGAGAGCGTTAGCCTGCCCTGCGGAACTGGTGCGAATTCATGCAGTGAAAATACTGGCAGAACAGAAAACGTGGAGTCTTTTCCACCATCAACTGGTGACAGATGCATTGCGGGATGAAAATGCATTTGTGCAACGCGCCGCAGCAGAAGCGTTGGGCCTCCACCCTGCGGCAGAGCATATCCCGGCTCTATTCGCTTTACACAAAAAGATTCCGGCAGAAGACCATCATCTCGAATATGTTGTGAGACGGGCATTGATGCTGCAGATTCGTAATTCGGAAATCCTGAAGCAGCTGGACTGGAAAGCTTTGACTTCCGAGCAACGCAGCGAACTGGCATCACTGTCGCTGGCGGTACCCACCGAGCAGGCGGCCCTCTACCTGCTTCGTTATCTGCAGGCAGAAAAAGCTGATCCAGAGAAACTGCCGGAGTACAGCAGACATATGGTGCGCTATCTGCCTGAGGAGAAATTGTCCGTCGTAATTAAGATGGCACAAACTCAACTGGCGGAAAACCTTGATTTGCAGGTGGAGGTTATCAAGGCAGTATTACAGGGTTATCAACAGAAAGGATTGCGCATCGATGCTGTACTTTCTGACTGGGCCACGAGACTGACTCAGACTTTACTCAAGCGGCAGGAAAAGCAATCGATACAGTGGGTCAATTATCCGCTGAATGAGGTGGACTCGAAGAATCCCTGGATGTTACAACACAGGGCTTCTGCAGATGGGAACCAGTCTGCTCCTTTTCTCTGCAGTTTACCTGCCGGGGAACGGGCGACCGGGAGATTGATTTCGCAGCCTTTTACCATACCAGAGAAATTCAGATTTTATCTGGCCGGACACTCAGGCTTTCCAAAGCGACCCGAGAATGGTCGGAATTATGTGCAACTGCGTCACCTGGATGATCAACGTGTCCTCAAGCGGATTTCCGTGCCACGGAATGATCTGGCACAACGGGTTGACTGGGATCTCAAGGAGTTTGCAGGTACTGAAGGCTACCTGGAAGTGGTCGACAGCGACAGTGGAAAAATCTATGCCTGGCTGGCCGTCGGACGGTTTGAACCCGATGTGATTTTCATTCCCTGTCAAGGTATCCAGCAACAGATCAACCACTGGTCCGCAGCCGCCTTTCTGGTGGAACAGTTCCAGATTAATGCAGCCCGACAGAACCTGGTTACTCTATTGACTGAGCCATTTCTCGATCCCAAATTGAAAAATGAACTGGCATCAGCGGTGATGGTTCTGGATGGAACTGACGCGTTTCTGCCATTGTTTCCGTTGCCGGTACCACAAAACCCTGCTGCAGGCAGCTTTCAACAGGATGTGATCCAGGCAGTTATTGAGCAGAAACAGGACCAGGTTGATGTACTATTACAGCGCGCATTCAAAATGTATCCTTCTCGTCTCCAGACGGAATTAGGTAGAAAAGTGTCTCAACAACCCGGAGGCACTGAGCGTCTGATCGTGTATGCAGAGCAGGGGAAAATATCACCACAGTTACTGACAGAACCAGCGATCCAGAATCAGATTCAGCAACCAGCTGATCCAGAGCTTAGACGTCGGATGAAAATATTACTCAGTGCATTGCCTCCCCGCGAGAAAAAGACACAGGAAAATATTGTTCAGCATTTCAAGTCGCATGCTACTTTTGAATTGTCTGTAGAAAATGGAAAAGCTGTTTTTGAAAAGAACTGTGCGGTCTGTCATCAGCTGGCAGGCAAAGGTGCCATTGTGGGGCCTCAGTTGGATGGTATCGGGAACCGGGGACTGGAGCGGCTGCTGGAGGATGTACTTGATCCGAATCGTGCGGTCGATATCAATTTTCGTACGACGACTGTGATTACGGATGCCGGGCGCATCGTCTCGGGATTAAAAAGGCGAGAAGAAGGGGCGGTGCTGGTGTTTGTTGATAATCAAGGGAAAGAGTTTACGGTCGCGAAAGATGACATTGATGAGCAGCAGCAGTCTTCACTCTCATTAATGCCCGCGAATCTACTGGATATTCTCTCGCCGCAAGAACTGCATGATCTGCTGGCCTATCTACTGCAAAGTACAAAAAAAGAAGCGACAGATCACTGATACAATCAGAGCTTACATAATCAGAATTTTACCGAATGAAAGTCGCTCATCATGCCGACCTCCCCATTTACGACACTACTGATTTGCCTGATCTTTGCTGAAACGGTAACGTCTGCAGAGCCGTTGATCATCACTGAGCAACTGGTTCATCTGCGCCATTCGGGGGACCGTGAATGGGCTACGTTTCCGGAGCAGGCACAGGGCAAAGAGCTGTTACTGCGATTTAAGGCAGAATCGAATTCCGGGGAAACAGCACTTTTTTTACGTCAACAGGATGTGAAACAGACCTGGAATATCGAGCTCAATGGCAAGATCCAGGGAAAACTGGTTCGACAGGAACAGGATCAGCAACTGCTGATACCCGTTCCGCCGGAGACGCTGAAAACAGGAGTGAATGAATTGCGGATTTACCAGTCTGGCAAGATAACTCCTGATGATATTCGCGTGGGAGAGATCGTATTGCTGACTGACCCAGCTTCTGAATTTCTTTCGGAATCGCAATTGTCAATTAAAGTGACTGATAAAGAAACAAAGCAATGCATTCCCTGTCGTATCACTATTGTGAATGCGGAGGGGACACTCGTCGTTTCCTCTGCTGAATCTGATGAACACCAGGCGGTGAGGACGGGCGTGGTGTATACCCGCGACGGGAAAACGCAGGTTGAGTTACCGGCGGGGGAATACACGGTGTATGCAGGTCGTGGGTTCGAATATGGAGTCGACCAACAACATCTGATCCTGAAAAAGGGAGATAAAAAGAAGGTTGAACTTGAGATTGGCCGGGAAGTAGATACTTCGGGCTACGTGAGCTGCGATACACACATTCATACTCTGACTCATTCCGGGCACGGCGACTGCTCCCTGGAAGAACGCTTGCTGACACTGGCGGGAGAGCAGATTGAATTTCCGATTGCCACCGATCATAACAAACAGATTAATTATGAACCGCTCGCACAAGAATTAAAAGTACGTCAGTACTTTACGCCCGTGATCGGCAATGAAGTCACTACGAAATGGGGGCACTTCAATGTGTTTCCCGTCCGGGAAGAGGGGCCGATTCCCGATTATCAACTTCCTGCCTGGGATGAAATATTCGAAAGCATTCTGACAACAACTGATGTGCAGGCCGTGATTTTAAATCATGCCCGCGATATCCATTCCAACTATCGCCCGTTTGGTCCAAAAAATCATCTCAGTCTGACGGGAGAGAACCTGGACGGCTGGCGGTTAAAGGCAAATGCGATGGAACTCATTAATTCGGGGGCCACTCAAACCGATTTCATGCAACTGTATCACGACTGGTTTGGCATGTTGAATCGCGGCGTTATTTTAACGCCGGTCGGTTGCAGCGATTCGCATGATGTCAGTCGCTATATTGTCGGTCAGTCTCGAACTTATATTCAATCGGATGCCCAGGATCCGGGCAAGATTGATCCCAGTCAGACCATTCAAAACTTTGTGGACGGGAAAGTTCTCGTGTCATACGGTTTGTTGACTCAGATGAAAGTCAATTCCCGGTATGGTCCGGGTGAACTCGTTCCACCAGCGAAAGAATACGCTGTGAGTCTGACGGTCTCCGGTCCTTCCTGGGTGAACGCAGCACAGATTCAACTGTATGCGAACGGACAATTAATTCGCAGTGAGCAGATCAAGTCCCGGGAATGTGGGGGTGTGAAGTGGCAGGGGAACTGGCAGGTAAAACTTCCCTCACATGATTGTTTTCTGGTTGCCGTTGCGACAGGTCCAGGGGTATCCGCGCCGTACTGGCAGTTTGCGAAACCGTACCAGCCTGCTACTCCGGAATTCGAATCGCAGGTCGTGGGGTCGACGGGGGCGGTCTGGATAGACGTCGACGGCGATGGTAAAAATACGACTGCTTTCGAGTATGCAGAGCGACTGGTGAAACAGCATGCAGAAGATCTGAATACACTGCTCAAACAGCTGGATGGGTACGATCAGGCTGTTGTCATGCAGGTTGCCAGTCTGTTAAAAGCACGCGGCCTCGAACCCTTCGATCCAAAACTGACAAAAGCGCTGCGGGAGACATCAAAGACCGTGCAACTCGGTTTTGCCCTGTATGGAGAAGCCTGGCGTGCCAGTCAGATCGCCCGCAGAACCAATTAATGTTCGTCTGTCTGTAACGCAGCCAGTGGTGTACGAACAAAGAATACCCCGGGACCGCCGGTTTGATGGGGATCAAGATCGTAGAACAGGGTGCCCAGAGTCTTATCATCGATCTGTACTGTGCGAGGCCAGCCCCTTCCTTTAATTGGACGGCCCGGATTATAAATGATGACCGCATGATCTTTGTTCCATGTCCGGCCGGCATCATGTGAAAGTTGCAGTTCATAGGCCCATTCATCATCACGGCCCACGCCATACAGAATTGAAGTGAGAACCACGGGCCCCTGTTTGAGGGCAGCCAGGTCATAGCCGGCGACACCAAAATAAGGAAGTGATTGCAGAGGCTGCCAGGATTGCCCCTGATCGTTCGAACGCAGACCATACACCATGTTGCCTGGTTTTCCGGCCGGGACGGGAGCCTCATTCTGGGGTGCACCGCTGATGAGAGTCCCCTGGTTTGTTCGGATGAGGGGTACCATGCCATGATTACGCCCATCGCCGAATGGAGTGATCATATTCTTGCTGCGATTGTAAATAACTGTGCGATCATAGAAGGGGCACACCCAGCAGTTGGCATCGAGTTCGAGAATCGGGTGCCGCAGGCAGGTGTAGTTGGTGTAATCATCCAGGGGGATCTCCGTGACAGGAGACCAGGTCACGCCATGGTCTTTGGAGGTGCAGAATTGAGGCACCCGCCAGCGACGTGTACCTTCTATGCGGTAGCAGGACCAGTGCAGGACAATTTCGCCATTTTTGAGTGTGGTGAGTGAACCCGGATAGATGGAACACTCTTTGATCGTGGGAATCGGCTGACAGGCCGACCAGGTCAGACCGCCATCAGTAGATCGCGCAAGCATTAGTTCTTTTCCACCCCCGCCATTTTCATTATAGACTGCCAGCAGGTCACCGTTCGCGGCCCGACAGAGGGCAGGGTGGATGTGTCCGCCAACCACCGAGCCAACACGAATGGGAGTGCCTGGTACCGTGGGAGTATTTTCCGCTCTGATCTGGCTAGGGACGATTCCAATAATCAGAGAAAGGCTGCAAAATATCAGCAGTGCAAGCGAAAAGAGGCGGCGGATTGATAGCGTCACTGAGTGCATATGGGAAGCGGGCCTCCGATTAAGGACTGGGAATAATCCCGAAAAAACGAATGCTGCTACGATCCTGTTTACCGTGGCTTGTGTCAGACTTCAACAGACGAACGAAATTGACGGAAAGTTAAGCAGGAATGCCGCTTTCAACTCCTGTTGCTTTGACAGTCCCCCGGAGGTCCAGTAAGCTATCAGCCTTACATTTCTTTGAAAGATATCGGTTTCCACTGATCCGTTTCTGTTTTCAGGATGGTCGTGGTAACTAATAATCTGAAAACAACTTGGGGCCGTAGCTCAATCGGTTAGAGCAGCAAACTCATAATTTGTTGGTTACAGGTTCGAGTCCTGTCGGCCCTATTTTTTTGCTTTGAATTGCCTGCTTTTACGTTCCCGTCTTCGTAAGCTTTGAATTGCGATTTTTAGTCCTCTCTCAGTCTTCTCTGCCGATCTCCCGGTTTTCTGTTCCGAATTTATCCGCAGTTTCGGATTCTTCCTGAAATTCATTAAAAACCGACCTCGGTATTTTCCTCCTTTTGCCTCGATGTATTTGGAATTCACTGTACGCAACCTAAGCTTCGGAGACGAACAGTGAGTCAGTGATAGGCTGCTGCCAGACAGATCAATCTACAGCAACGAATTGGCAGTTATTTTCCTGGCAGATAAACCAGGTTCACGAGCTATCAAATGCGCTAACGACTTGATGTGATATGAATTCAAAATAAGAGAAGACGCCGCCATGTCCGATGTAATTGAACTGAATGAGACCGAAGCCTTAAATGAATTTCAGAGTGACTGGAGCAGGCTGCTTGCCCTCACGCCAGGGGGGACGTTTTTTCGGTCTCGGGAATGGCTGCAGGTTTACTGGAAACATTTTGCTGCCGATCAGAAACTACGCGTCCTGGTTGTGCGTGAGAATGGTGAAGTCACGGGCATTGTGCCTCTCTGCTGGAAAAAGATCAAATCCAAATTCGGGACCTGTCGAATCTTAACTTTTCCTTTTGATGACTGGGGGAGTTTCTATGGACCGGTGTCAGCTGACCAGGAATCAACGCTAAGGTCTGCTTTTCAATATCTCCAGAACTCCCGCCGAGACTGGGATCTGATTGACCTGCGGTGTGTGGAAACAGATGGCTTTGATGGGGGGGCGACAGAGCGGGCATTCCAGGCGGAAAATATGGAGTTTGAAAAATTCCTGTGGGAACAGGCGATGTATGTGGATCTCGGTCAGTCATGGGAAGAATACATGGCGGCCCGTCCCCGTAAGGCCCGGCAGACTTATGCGCGGGCGGAGAGAAACCTGCAGGCCCAGGGAGAGATCGAGCATCTGCGGTATCGTCCTCGCGGCGAAGCATTTGGAGAGAGTGATCCCCGGTGGGACCTCTATGAAATGTGCGAACAGATCGCCGCCAAAAGCTGGCAGGGATCTTCTACGACAGGTACTACAATCACACATGCGAATGTGAGCCAGTTTTTTCGCGATACCTACGAAAACGCTGTACGAGCCGGGGCGTTCGATTTGAACCTGATCTTTCTTTCCGGTCAGCCGGCTGCGTTCAGTTATAATTTCGTCCAGAACGGTTTGATCAACGGTTTGCGAATGGGCTATAACCCTGAGGTCTCTGATCAGGGACTGGGCCGTCTGCTGGTGGGGCGCATCCTGCATGACAGTATGGATCGGGGAGATCTGCTTCTGGATGTCGGGACAGGTGCCCCGGAAGCCAAGAAGTACTGGTACACATCGGTCGAAAACAGCTATCGCTATGTGTATTACTCTCCTGCGTCCTCGATCGGAAATGTCTTACGCCTGAGTCACCAGGTGGCTTCCTGGTTCCGAGATCGATTTGGCAGCAGTGATACCAGCCTGCAGCTCGATTTACAGAACCAGAAAGTGCCCGTTAATCGACGCTGAGTGCCAGAAAGTGCAACCTGGGACCAGATTGTGATCCGGGGCCGACTTCGTTTGTGTCGTAGCCTCAAGATCCAGCGTCTGTCTTACACTTACTCACACTTAAAAAGCCATGTTGTACTCCCGGAGAAGCGTATTTTATCTTCGTTATAACCGTCATAATTCGACGTGGGTGAGTGGTTTTAGGCGGCAATAAAAATCACTGAGGTGAAAATTCGTTTCTTCCAGTGTAGGCAGGCTAAGTTTGTGAATCATGTGAAAAACAGTCTGCGGCAATAGTGTAAGATCATCGATGACTTCCAGTTTGACTGCAGCTGTAATGTTTTCATGTCTATTTGATTTTGAATCGGACAGTGAAGCTGAAATGAGTGACAGATGTCAGATGTAATTGAATTGAATGAGATGGATGCCCTTACCGCCTATCGGTCGGACTGGCAGCGATTACTCAAAGTGACTCCGGGGGGAACATTTTTCCGGTCACTGGAATGGTTACAGGTTTACTGGAAACATTTTGCAGAAGATCAGACACTAAGAGTGCTTGTGGTTCGAGATGGGGAACAGGTGACGGGAATCGTTCCTCTCTGTGTGCGTCGTATTAAATCAAAGTTTGGCATCTGCCGGATTCTAACATTTCCTTTTGATGACTGGGGCAGTTTTTATGGTCCGGTGTCCGCTGATCTGACAAAGACGTTATGCACTGCTTTAGATTATATTCAGCATTCCCGACGCGACTGGGATTTGCTTGATCTGCGTTGCGTGGACAGTACCGGCTTTGAGTGTGGGGCGACAGAACAGGCGTTAAAGTCCATGAATGTTTCATTTGAAACACTCATGTGGTGTCAGACTGCCTATGTTGATCTGAAACAGAACTGGGAGCAGTATCTGGGTTCCCGCTCGACCAGAGCCCGTAAGACGTACCTGTGTTCTGAAAAACGCGTGCAGCAGGAAGGGAATGTAAAATATCTCAGATACCGGCCTGCTGGCGCAGTGGCTGGAGAAAGTGATCCCCGCTGGGATTTATACGACCAGTGTGAGGAGATTGCCCGTCAGAGCTGGCAGGGGAGATCAACTACGGGGACCACACTGTCTCATGCGAGCGTCGCGCCGTTTATCCGTGACGTGCATGAACGGGCCGTTCAGGCTGGCGCTGTCGATCTGAATATGTTGTTTGTTGCAGGTCGCCCCGCCGCTTTTAATTATAATTATGTTTATAACGGACTTGTTTACTCCCTGCGGATGGGCTTTGATCCCGGTGTTTCCGTCAAAGGCGCAGGTTGCGTGCTGATGGGGCGGATGATTCAAGACAGCATGCTGCGGGGAGACCGGATTCTGGATATTGGTCCGGGGTCACTGAAAGCCAAGCAGAACTGGTACACATCAGTAGAGAACAGTTACCGCTATGTGCATTATTCTGCGACTTCCGTCACTGCCAAACTGATGCAGCTCAGTCATCAGTTTGCCGACTGGTACCGAGACCGGTTTTCAAATGAAGCCGTGGATGTGAGGAAAGTTACAGAAAGTTCTAAATTATCAGCTACCTCGCGTTGAGGTTTCAGTATCTCGAATGACCGGCTGGATGCTTGACCTACGCCAGTATTGCAGCGGAGCTATCTGAATTCGCAGATTCACTTCTCATTCTTTCTCAGGTTCCGCTTTCTTCAGTTTATCAGCGAATTTGCTGCGAAACTTTTCCAGTTTAGGTCGAATCACGTACTGGCAGTACTGGTTTTCCGGATTGAGTTTGAAGTAGTCCTGGTGATAATTTTCTGCCGGATAGAATTTTTCAAACTTGGTGATTTCCGTCACGATCGGGCTCTTAAACTGGCCTGACGCATCAAGCTGTTTTTTATAAGAGGCGGCTTCTTCTTTTTGTTTTTCATTGTGATAGAAAATGGCGGAACGGTATTGAGTGCCTACATCAGCACCCTGGCGATTTAAGGTCGTGGGGTCATGTGTTTCCCAGAAGGCTTTGAGGATGTCGGTAAAGGCAATCTGCTGCGGATCGAATGTGACCTGAATGACTTCTGCGTGGCCTGTTGTGCCACTACAGACGGCTTTGTAGGTTGGGTTATCGACTTTGCCGCCGGAGTAGCCTGAAACCGCTGATTTGACACCTTTCAGCTCGCGAAAGACGGCTTCCGTGCACCAGAAGCAGCCTGAGCCCAGTGTGACGACTTCCAGGCCTCCGTCTTCCTGTGCAACGGGAGTTTCCCGGGGTTGAGACAACTCTTCGGCGAGGGCGACCGGGCGGTCTTCCATGGAAACGGATTTCTCACAACCGCTGATCAATGCGAAGAGTGTGGTGAGCGATAAACCAATGAAAAACAGGAGCGGTAATTGTGAAATCGTCATGACACTTTTGTCCCTCGTCGTGTAAGCCAGGTTAAGTTCAGAGTTCATAGAACACCTGAAGTATTCTAGGCAATGGGCGACTTGAAGGACAGGGAGAAAGTGGTTCTACCAGCCGGACTTTATTTACCGTTGAACATAAATCGCAGCGTTTTAAATCGTAAGATCAGAAAATGATGAATTGATAGCGTAATAGCAATCGTTGCCAGTTCGACTGTAAGAAATTTGTAGCCAATCGCAATCTGTACATTGAGCAGCAGATATCCGATCACGATGACACACAGGTGATGAAACAGGTAAATCGAATAGGATGCATCGGACAGATAGCGGAAGACCGGGGAGTCCCGGTTCATGAATTTATAAAACAGGACGTAACAGATGTGGCTGGAGAGAGCAAATGTTAGGCCTGTCGAATAGATCCGCAGAAAACTTTCCTGGCTCAAACCGTGGGCATTTTCCAGTAGATGATGTGTCAGAATCGCCAGAACCAGTGCGCCCCATTCCCAGCGGGCGATGGTATGAAATTCATTCTGCAGAAGTCGGTCATGAAAAAGCCAGAGCCCTACCAGGTAGTAGGGGAGATAGATCATGAAATCTTCTAGATTTAAGAGGCCACAAAACAGGGACCCATGGAAAATATCAGGGGCCAGTCGGGCAGCGACGGACCAGGAGATGTCAGCCAGTGGAAGTAAAAATAGAAAATAGCAGTTTTTTCGCAGACCGCCGAGATAGCGATCAAAATGAGAGAACCTGCTGAAATGATTTTTCAAAGCGAACAGTATGATCCCCACCGCGAAAAACTGCACCAGCGTTAACAGGAACCAGAGGTGCGAAACCCATTCGCCGACAATCCATTTCTGGGGAAGAACTTGTGTTAAAAAATGAGCGACCGTCATGGGATTATGCTGGAGAATCGTCGTGCGGAAATACAACTCAATAGAATTGATGAATAGAGCCGTACAGAAGAGTGGCACCAGGATGCGGGTCAGACGGACGCGAGTAAATGTACCAATGCCATATTTTTTAAGACTCATCATCGAGAAAAAACCGGCGATAATGAAAAATGCCGGCATGCGAAAGGCATGGATCACAGAGTCTAGGATGGCAAAAAACTCGGATTTATGAGAGTCTGATATGATCCAGTGGTCACCCGACGAATAGATTAACGCACCATGCAGTACGACTCCCAGCATCATCAAAATCGAACGCATCGAGTCCATGTAGTAAAAACGAGTAGAAGCTGACTGGTTTTGAAGACTGACCGACTGTGTCTGTTGACGCAAATCGGGTGCTTCCGGGAGTTCCAGCACGGTGGGGGTGGTCATCCGAATTGATACCTGCAATGAAATCTTAAAAGTGAGCGATGTTTTGTATTGGCGGCGGGCATATCAATTTATAACTGCTAACAAAGTAGTAGTTCGGTATAATCTGGTGAGAATTCCGTTTTGCTGATCGGCGTAAAGACTGCCTGTGGAAGAATCCTTAAAACCGAAGCATCCCCCATTCACGTCATAGGTAATATTTCATGATGTTGGAAAATGGAAACATTGTCTAAGATGAGCTTGGGGTGAGGGTTTGGACGGTCTGGTCACTGAAGACGACTGTGGAAATCAGAAACCTTCTCCCGATCAGCGTCATCTCAAAATAATTTGATGTTTGGAGTGGTATTTTTTCTATAGCAGGCTACAAAATGAAGAGAAGTTTTCAGCCATTGATTGGGAAGTGTGTTCAGGCATTTAGAACCGTTGTCAGCGTAACCTGGAGAGCAGGGCAGGAAAGTCAAGTCGTCGATGAGTAATACGTATGATGCCATTATGGTTGTTTCGTTTGGTGGTCCGGAAGGGCCTGACGATGTGATTCCCTTCCTGGAAAATGTACTGCGTGGCAAGAATGTTCCCCGAGAACGGATGCTGGAGGTAGCCGAGCATTATCAGCATTTCGGCGGGGTGAGCCCCATCAATGAGCAGAACCGAGCTTTGATTCGGGCTTTGGAGCAGGAACTGGCGGAGCATGGTCCTCAACTCCCTGTCTATTGGGGGAACCGTAACTGGGATCCGCTGCTGACGGACACACTCTCGCTAATGAAAGCCGATGGAATCAAACGGGCATTGGCTTTTTTTACTTCTACTTTCAGTTCCTATTCCGGCTGCCGACAGTACCGGGAAGATATTCAACGCGCCCAGAAGGAAGTGGGAGCAGGGGCGCCAGAAGTCGATAAACTGCGCGTGTTCTTTAATCATCCAGGTTTTATTGAAGCAACAGTTTCCCGGACACGGGAAGCGTTGGAACAGATCCCGGAAGAAAGACGGGGGCAGGCCACTATTCTCTACTCGGCACATAGTATTCCGATGGTAATGGCGGCTGGCTGTCGATACGAGGTTCAACTGCTGGAGTCAGCCCGCCTGGTGAGTGAACGACTGGGAACGCATCCCTGGCATCTTGTTTATCAGAGTCGGAGTGGTCCACCTCAGCAGCCCTGGCTGGAACCCGATATCTGTGATTTTATCAGAGAACTGGGGGCTAAAGGGGAAGTCAAAGATCTCGTGATCGTTCCCATTGGTTTTGTATCGGATCATATGGAAGTTCTGTTTGACCTGGATACCGAGGCAAAAGATGTCAGCCAGGAACTGGGTATTAATATGGTGCGTGCGAAAACTGTGGGCGTTCATCCCCGATTTATTACGATGATCAGAGAACTGATCGTAGAACGGATGAGTGGCACGACAGATCGTCCCGCTCTGGGGGAACTGGGAGCGAGTCACGATGTCTGTCCAATAGACTGTTGTTTACGTGCAACGGAAAAACCTCGCTGAGGTTTTAGAATGCTGAAGCTCGCTTTGGTGCACATTGAAGATAAAATGTGTACATAAGAATCTGGAAACATGCAGTTTCTGAGAATCTTAGAGATTGTCAACGGGTCGAGATGGTTCGATACTTATTATTCGTAAGTAATTAACAGCGCTCCCCCTGCCATTGTTTTTCAGAAACACCCTGCCTGGCAGAGTTACTTTGCCCCGATTGAATCCCTCCTGCATTTTCTTCGTCATTCTTATCAACTACTAAGAGGAGTCCCCATGTCTGTATCTCGCAAGCGCGGTTTTACGCTCATTGAGTTGTTGGTTGTAATTGCCATTATCGCGATCCTGATTGCCCTGTTGCTGCCCGCCGTTCAGCAGGCCCGTGAAGCCGCCCGGCGTTCGACCTGCAAAAATAATCTGAAGCAGATTGGTATCGCATTGCATAACTATCATGATACACACGTCACGTTTCCTTATGGTCATATGGAAGTACAGGCTGGAAATTATAATCCCTCTTCCCCTTATGGGACTCATCTCTGGCGAGATACCTGGGCACATCAGATCTTACCTTTTGTGGATCAGGCCCCCTTGTACAACAAATATTCGGCCAGCACGGCGACTCATGTGCATCTGGTGACCGACCCTGCCATTTATAAGGCGGTCGTTCCCATTTACCTGTGTCCTTCGGATCCTTCGACGCCTGGAAATGCCGATTCTGCAGGACGTTCGCAGGGGAGCTATATCGGATCAGCGGGCAACGTCTCAGTTACGACTGGTGCAAATCTGAACGGAATATTTTCTGAGAACTCCAAAACCAAGATTCGTGATCTGAAAGATGGTTCCTCGAATACCATCATGGTTTCGGAAATTATCATCCGGGGAAACGCCGCTACAACCACCTATTGGGGTTGCCCCGGCTGTTACGGGATTGGGGGAGCTCACGGCGAAATGACATTTTCCACACGTGAAGTTCCGAATACACCGGTACCCGATCAGAACTATGCCTGTAAATCAACGACTTGGCCGAACGCCCCTTGTGTCGTAAATACAGGTACGAAATATAACTTTGCCCGCAGTTATCATGTGGGGGGCGTGCATGCATTGCTCGCTGACGGAGCAGTACGCTTTATTTCATCCAATATTGATCGTCCCACTTTCCAGCACCTGGGTGACAAACAGGATGGTCAGGTACTGGGTGAATTTTAAACTACTTGTACGACACATCACATGGGGGATGTGTTATCAGATCGCAAATAAAAAAGACCGGAAGTCAGAGGGACTTCCGGTCTTTTTTTATCGATTCAATCTTACAAGGACGATTCGTCTTCTGGTTCGCCATTCATGCCTGGTTCCATATCCTGTTGATACGGAGGGCGAGTTTCGATTCCCTGTTTGATATTATTGCGACGGACTCGCTTAGCCTCGGCTTTTGCCTTTTTATCCGCTTCACGTTGACGTTTGGCAAAAGTGTTCTGGTTTTTTGCGATAATAATTCTCCTGATAAAGATCTAGATTATGTCCAGTTTTACTTTAGCGTCTCCAAGGCCATTGGGACCGCGAATAACAGATTGAGAGACGCTATGGCTAAATGTGATTCGTTCCAGGTGTCAGCTTATGTCTTTTGATTTGAAGTAAGTCAGCCATCAGAGAATCCCTCAAACTAGCTGGTTTGTTGAGAGCGTGCTTTGATGTGTCTCCACTTGGGCTTTTTGGAGCCTGGTTTGGCTTTATTGGCTTCGGTTGCCGCTTCCGCCGCACGTCGGCTTCTGCGACGAGGAGGCCGTGCCCCGTTGGCTGCCTGTTGTCTGATTTTGGCCGGCTGTCGGCCTCTTCGTGGTTCCGGTTCGAGTTTCTCCGCTTTCAGGCCAGCTTGTGAATGTTCTTTGGAAACAGGGACTTTCTGGCCGATCAGCCTTTCAATGGAACGCAATTCCTTGCGTTCGCTTTCGCTGCAGAATGAGATGGCGATCCCATTTGCACCAGCACGCCCCGTACGTCCAATGCGGTGCACGTAGGCTTCGGGTTCGACGGGGAGATCGAAATTGATCACATGGGTAATGCCATCGATGTCAATTCCGCGTGCTGCCACATCGGTGGCAACCAGAACCTGTACCTGTTTGCGTCGAAACGCTTCCAGTGCCTGCTGCCGCGCTCCCTGTGATTTATTGCCGTGAATCGCGGTGGCTTTGAACCCACTGCGTACCAGGCGTTGTGAGAGTGTGTTGGCGGTTCGTTTTGTTTTTGTGAAGACCAGCGCCCGTTCGACTTCATCGCCGCCCAATATTTTCTGCAGCAGCGGCTGTTTGAAATTGCGTTCCACAAACATGAGTTGCTGTTGAATCTTTTCGACACTGGTTGTCTTGGGAGTCACATTGACGGTGACAGGTTTCGACAGCAGGCTGTGTGCAAGTTCCGTGATTTTCGGTGCCAGTGTGGCAGAAAAGAATAATGACTGTCGTTGCGTCGGTAACTGGGTGATGATTCGTTTAAGGTCGGGAAGAAAACCCATGTCGAGCATGCGATCTGCTTCATCAAGTACAAAAACTTCCAGCTGGTTCAGCTTGATATGCCCCTGATTCATCAGGTCGAGCAGGCGCCCCGGAGTTGCGACCAGAATGTGAGCGCCCCGTTTTAAGGCTTTCACCTGGTTTCCCTGACCGACACCACCGTAAATCAGAACCGATCGCAATTTCAGATGTCTGCCGTAGGCGTCGAAGCTGTCACCGATCTGAATGGCGAGTTCGCGTGTCGGGGCCAGAACCAGGGCAAGCGGGTGATGCGGGATTGATTTGCGACTGTTTTTTCCCAGTTGATTTAAAATTGGGAGGGCAAGCGCGGCAGTTTTACCGGTACCGGTCTGGGCACACCCCAGAACATCCCGTCCCTCCAGCGCGGCAGGAATTGTCTGTGCCTGGATGGGGGTTGGTATTTTGTAGTTTTCTTCCACCAGAGCTTTTTGTACGGGTGCAATTAACTTGAGTTCTTGAAACGTATTCAATGTTTTGCCTTAATGTTTTTTCTGGTCCTGTCTGCCGAAATCTGGCTTCATCATGTGGGATGAATTCTGAGAATCTACACAGATGACAAGACTGATATTGTTTGTAATTCGATTCGTTTTGGGAGACAGAGCGGAGGGACGCTGATTCACGTTCGTGTGAGTTTCATCGGTTCCGTCTGGTTGCAACGGTACACCTGGGGTGTACGAGAGCAGGAGAATCGTTCGCCTGACTCTTCAGGGATTCACTTGGGTAAAGCAGGTGGGACCAGCTTGACCAAAAGCAAACGTCGCTTCTGTGGGAACTCTGGATAAACAAGAAAATCACAGAATTCAATGCGTCCACAACGACGCGGATGCTTTCGTCAGCGGTCAACACAACCGTTGGCAGTTAGCAGGGTTGTGCAGCAAACCCGCTGCACAAGTAGAAAGGGCCACAAGAGGATCCAGCTCTGCAAAACACCCTTTCAGGTCGGAAAACGTAATCAATTCAGAGAAAACGCTACTCGCTTGTTCCAACCAGATCGTCCTGAATTTGATATAAAAATACTCAGGTACGCAATGAAGTATACCTCCGCACCGACTCTTTGCCAAGACACAAACTTCAGAATCGTATATTGAGTATCGGCTGAGGCGCGCTGATTCTACTGAAAAGCCGGTCTGAAAAGTCAGTCTGGAGGGCTTTTCCGGTGATCTGGGTCCGGTTGTGGTGGTGGGGAACTAAAAGGGGTTTTCCACATACCCAGCAGGGATTGCCAGTGTGGGTCATCATAATCAGGGAGACCGAAATCAATGGTTTCAAGGTGGGGCCGCATCTGATAGGTCCGCGCCAGCCGATCCCAGCAGGAAAAAACCGTCGAATAATTGGAATTAATTTCCTGGTGAAGGCGAGAATGGTGGATTTTATGCATGTCAGGTGTGACAAACAGCCAACGGAGGAGAGGATCAAGCCTTCCCAGAGAGATATTCGCATGATGAAACTGCGTGGAGAAATAGACCAGAAGCCCGTACAGGATGATCTGCCAGGACTCCAGCCCCAGTAGCGGTATAAGCAGCAGGCGAAACAAAGTGGAAAAAGCCAGTTCTCCCCAGTGGAAACGGGTGGCTGTGGAGACATCCATATGAGGATCGCTGTGATGCATACGGTGAAATCGCCAGAACAGGGGGATGCGATGATTCAACCTGTGCCAGCAATACATCCAGGCATCCAGCAGAACGACCGCCAGAATCGTTTTCCAGATGGTTCCCAGTGGAAGCTGATGGAGCAGCCCCCAGTTGTGTTCTTGAGACCATTGGGACATGAATTCCACGGCAGTACCAAACAACAGTCCAATGAACAGAACATTCAGCACTGCCAGCAGCAGATTGTGAAAAGCATGCCGATAGCGGATCCGTCTGTCAAAAGGTTTAAATGCTGCCCAGCTTTCCCAACTCCAGAACAGTCCCAGCAGAATCACAGGGGCGAAGCGCTGGGCGATGTGAAGCAGTTCAATGCCAGTTAGTTCGGGAAACATGAAAGTATCAGCTCAATGAAAAAAGGGACCACACTGATTCAGGCAGTCCCCTATTTTCCCAGATTCAGCAGGCAACGGCAAGGGGGTTACTCCCTGAGCAGTGTTGCATTGATTTTTCCCTCTTGTTGAAGCTGCAGTAAGAACTGAATTTGAATCTGCGGCGGAATCTGCAGATGTTGCAGCAGTGCAATTAAATCTGCGCCTTCTGCAGGGCCGTTTTGTGTTGCAGCTCCGATTTCCAGGATCAGGTCCTGCTGGTTAACGAAGGCAGGTTGCAGAAGCACGTGGCCTCTGGTTTGAAGTTTGCCTGTACTGCCGCTGATGATGATTTGTGGTTGTTGTGATTGGGGAGTGGATGATTGCAGAGGGAGGGCGAGTGAAAGGAGCCGGGTTGCCAGATGATGTGCCTGCTGTGGATCATTATGAGGTAGTGAGATCATGATCAGTCCGGAAGACTGCAGCATGGCTTTGGAATTCAGGTGTTTTTCTGCCTGGAGAAACTGATTGATCTGACGTGTGATCAATGTACTTAATTGAGGAGAATGGGCATCTGCATTCAGAAAAAACTTGAGGTGCGGGATTCCCTGACCTGAAACCAGGCGGGGATTCACTTCGGTGAGGAGTTGCGCCCCCCTGGCAATCATGGCCTGAGATTTTTGTTTGCTGTGATCGGTCTGAACTGAGCCCATCGCCATCGCGTCAGCTTTTGTATTTTGGGAACCAGAAATATTCATCGTCGTCGGCAGGAGATAACCGCCGGTCAGATCGACGTCCGGGTTGGCTGCGGTAATGTAACACTCCAGCTGCTTTCCCCGGGGAACTCCCTGGTTCGGGATGTAGACCACAATAGAGACATTGGCCAGATTCCCGGCCTGGATTGGTGTTTTGATGGTGCGCTGATCGATGTTCATTGCGTTCATGGATGATTTAAGTGCCCGGATCGCCTCCGCAGATATATTCCGGTCTCCGGTTCCATTCAGGCCGATCACCAGTCCCGCACCTGTCAGTTTCACGATTTCGGCTGGTTGGAATTCTCCCAGTTCAGACAGCTTGAGTACGGTTCCGTTCCGACTGTTGACCGCCTGTGAGAGTTGAGGCGGTAGGTCGAGGGCGACCAGGTTCTGGCTTAAAACCGTTGCCGGCATCAGCGTATTGGTGTTTGCGGGAACGACTTTAATCTTCTGGTGCAGTTGTCCGTTCTGAAGCGGTATGCCTGGCAGCTTAATACTGATTCCGTGGTAGGCGGCTACGATTTGTACGGGCTGCTGTTGTTGTACCAGAAACTGATCTGGCAGGGTGGGATTCTGTCGGGGGGAATATCCTGCTGAAATCATCTTGCCTGGAGAACCGGCTGAAAGTGCAATCTGTTGAACCGTCTGACGCGAATCAAGTGATCGCTCCTGCTGGATTCCGGCTGTGAGTGCCACTTGACGCACCAGATCCGCATCCAGGCGAATGAGTTCTTCAATCAGAGTGGTGCGTTGTTCTCTGGTCGTTTGCGCGAGCAACAGTAGATTCAGTTCAGGGACTGTTCCTGTCTGATTTGAGCCAGCGGCTAAAAGTTGATCTTCAGGCTTTTCTGAAACAGGCCCCGGTGCTTTGGGCGTTTTCAGTTTACTGGTTTGTGTATCAGGAGCTGATTCTGATTTCTCAGGGCTTTCAGTTACCCCTGCCGGGAAATCGAGGTTTAGCTCGGGAAATTCACCAGGTTCTGATAAAGATAATTCCAATGCTGAGTCGGTAGAGATCTGTTCTGAATCTTTGCTGACTTCAAGAAAGCCATCAATCGAACGGGAAAGGAAAAACATGGCGACTGCGAACAGGGCGATTCCGGAGAGTATCGAGAATTTGAAATAGCGCATAGTTTCCCTCAGCCTTAAAAATGGGCTTCGTGAAAGGAGTGAGATGAATTGGAGGTGATGCGTCTTGAGAGAGGAGCGGGGAGACTAAACGATCATTGGTTTTGTGTCAAGATGGGTGAGTTGGAGGGGACCGAATGCGAATTATCGATTCGTGTCATTACGTAGTTTGTTCAGTAGAGATGTCGACTATCTGTGAATTCGAGGTCTCAAATCAGAGATGATTGATACCTGCGATGGCAGGGCAGCTATATTGGAATTGACCCTGATAGTCGAGTAGTCGTACTATTCCCACATTTCAAAAGTGGCAGGGAAAAATATGCCGCAGACAAAACGGCTTAACTATTTATTATTGTTGGTTTTATTGATATCCGCATTTATCAGGTGTGGCGTGGCGGTGTACGTGCAGCGCCAACTGGATCGTCAGCCTGATCGAACATACGTGATTGAAGGAGACGCAGAAGGTTACTGGAAGCTGGCTCAGACCATGAAACATGGCGAACCGTATTCGATTTACACACCACCAAGACGTGTACTGCGGATGCCTGGATTTCCAGTGGTGCTGGCAGGAGCAATGTCGGTGGTCGGTGAATCGCATGCGCGGGTACGACTGGTGCTGGCGTTGCTGGGCGTGGTGACCTGCTTTGTTGTTTATTTACTGGGGAAGGAGCTGGTGAATGAAACGGTGGGTGTGCTGGCAGCGGGGCTGTCGGCAGTCTCTCCGGTGATGGCTGGATTCAGTGTGCTGATATTAAGTGAAACCCTGTTTGCACTCGCGATGCTGATTTCGTTATGGGTGCTGGTGAAATTATCAAAAATTGGATGGGAGAAAACAGATCGGAACAGGGGAATCCTCTGGTCACTGCTGGCAGGCGTATCACTGGCACTGGCGTATTATGTGAGACCCAGCTGGCTGCTGGTCGTTCCCCTGGTGGTCGCCTTTTATATTTTCAGTGCGAGAGGGCATCGTAGAGCTGCGGTGCAGAGATCCCTGGTAATGATTGTCGGGTTTCTTTTGATGCTGTTGCCCTGGGTGATACGAAATTATCAGGTGACAGGACATTTTGTTCCCACCACGCTCTGGGCAGGACCGAGCTTGTATGATGGCTTAAATCCACGGGCAACTGGTGACAGTGACATGACCTTTTTTGATCAGGAACGTGTGTTGGATTCCATGACAGAATACGAAATGAATCAACACTATACACAGCGCGCTGTGGCGTATGCCAGGGAGCATCCCGGACACGTGCTGCAGTTAATGCTCGCGAAGCTGCTGCGATACTGGAAACCGTGGCCGAATGCAGCCCAGTTCCAGTCCTGGTGGATGATGCTGGCGGTGTCGGTGGTTTTTGTGCCTGTGATGGTCTTTGCCGTTTATGGAGCCTGGGTTTCCCGGAATCAATGTCTGCTGTTGCTGATTACAGCGGGACCCATTCTGTATTTTTCGCTGATTCATATGGTGTTTGTCAGTTCGCTGCGGTACCGGCTGCCGGCAGAATACAGTTTGTATATTCTGTCAGCCGTGGGTATTTGCCAGCTATATGTTTCCCGATTTCAAAAGAAAGAAATCCATCCGTGATCTGGTAGAGATCTCAAGTGATTAAGTAAAGCTATGGTTGTTCGTAAAACATTTCAATGGTGTCTGTTGATCCTGTTTTCGCTGGTCATTACCGGCGGAGGTTACGGGTATTACTGGTGGATGCGCAGTGATGAAATGTTAAAAGCGGGCATCCTGGAAAAGATAACGAACCATATTCCGGGACTGATGCTCGACATGGATCGGGCGCAGTTTGATTTTCGGCGTCGGGTGCGGATTGAAGGCTGCCGGGTGAACGTGGTGAATCACCCGGACACGATTATCGATTTGCCTGAGGTCGTAGTGACTTTGAACCAGGAGAAGCTCGCGCGGCACCAGATCATCGACGTCCAGAAAGTGGTGCTGAATCGTCCCCAACTGGTGCTGGTACGAATGGCAGACGGGACCTGGAACTGGGAAGGTCTGCCGGAACCGGTCAAAAGTGATAATCCACTCCCCGAACTGGTCATTGAACGGGGGAGTCTGTCATTGAAATTTGAACGGGGAGCCCAGGGGGTTCCCACGACGATGACATTTCAGAATCTGGATTTGAGGTTGATTCCCTCTGGAACCAGCCGCTATGAAATTGAGGGTCACACTTCGATTCCCCAAGCAGGCAAACTGGAAATCTCAGGTTACTGGGATATCAATACCAAGCTGGGGTCGATCGCAGGAACGTGGAGTCAACTTGAGTTTGGGCCTAATCTGGTGCGGATGGCAACCGGGATTTCTCCGGAACTGATGACTCAGTTGAAAACAGCAATGCCATCCCTGCAATTGAAACCAGATCCTGCCACAGGTATGTATGACCTGGGAGTAAGTGCCCAGATGGATATTCAATTCAGTCTTGCTCGCAGTAATCAGAACGAACCCCCTCAGTTTCAGGTACTGACACATTTACGTGAAGGCAAGCTGAAGCACCCGGTGTTACCTTTTCCATTGCGTAACATCGCGGGAAAAGTGCTGGTGAATAATCAGTGGCTGGAAGTTCAGAACTTACAGGCGTTTAATGGTGAAACCAGTTTTGAACTGAAAGGCATCCATCGCTTTTCTGAGTATGCGGCCATCAATTCACCTCTGAAATATAAGAGTTCTTTTTCCTTCCAGACGCGAAAACTTCCACTCGATGAACGACTGCGGAGTCGTCTGTCGGGAGGCCTGGCCCGTACTTATGATACGTTACGGCCCAGTGGTAATGTGGATCTGGAAGTTGATTTAAATCATCCTGGCACAGGCAAGTGGCAGATTCAGAATCTGAATGTTTCGACTTATGATGCAGAAGTGATTCCGGTACATTTCCCTTATCGCGTATCGCATATCAAAGGGCAAATGAAGCAGACGCAGGGAGACACACTGCGACTGAACTTTGACGGAACGGCTGGCCAGCGGCGTGTGGAAGCGAAAGGCCGTGTCAGGCATCCAGGCCCCGCTTCTGAGATTGATATCTGGGTCCAAATCAAGCAGGTGCCTATTGATGCAACTCTGCGGGCTGCCTCTCCTGAGGTCGTCAGAAAAGTACTGGATCAGGTCGACCTGCAGGGAACAGCCGATGCCACCCTTACCCTCACTCGGGCCCCGTTATTAGATCAGCCGATTCATTTGAATTTCGTCGCAGAAATGGATCATGGATCGTTGCAGTATCAGGAATTTCCCTATCGAATCAGCGATCTCAAAGGGCGTGTCTCCTATTTCAGTAATACGGGAGTCACCCGCTTTGAGCAACTGACAGGCAAACATGGTAGTGCGAGTCTGTCGGCAGACGGTTCTTATGCCCGTTTTGCCAATAATGGTAAACTGGAGCTGAAAGTATCAGCCAAAAATGCATCCTGTGATTCCAGTCTCAAACTGGCGTTACCAGAATCGTTGCAGGAACTCTGGATGAATTTCTCGCCTACCGGGAAGCTTGACCTGGATACGCATGTCGTCTGGGAGCGTGGCAAACCGTTACAGGTCAGTATTCCCAGTGTCGACTTGTCTGAAGGTAGTATAAGCCTGAAAGACTTTCCCTACCCGCTGGATAATCTGAAAGCCCATGGGAGTTATTTCGTCAATCCGGATACGGAGATCAGCGAAGTTCGCATGTCAGGCATCTCCGGGAATCATGATGAGACAAAAATCCGCATCGCGAAGGCATTTGCTGAAGTCACGCCTCGGGGGGACTGGCGGGTTTTACTGGATAATATGATCATCGATGACTTGACGACGGATCGTGCGTTTCAGAAGGCACTGCCGGAAGCGATGGCATCGGCATTGAATACGCTCAATATCCAGCGACCGATTTCAGCGAATGGCAAAATCGAATTTCGCGGCTCACAACAGCCGGGAACATCTATTACCGCAGCGTGGGATATGAATTCGTATCTTGCTGAAAACACGCTGACCGCCGGTGTGGATCTTACTAAAGTTTACGGTAAGGTCCATTCAGAAGGGAACTGGGATGGAAGTCATCTCAATTTGAAGGGAGATCTGGATTTAGATTCGGCGGTGATTCTGGATTATCATCTGACAGAAATCAGAGGCCCGTTTGAAATTCATGATCAGCAATTAACAGTCGGCTCGCGACAGATCCGTCGCGAGCAGTTTCAGTCAGTCAGTTTACCGCAGATCAATTCCATGCAGCCGATTTCTGCCAAGGCAATACGTGGTGTGCTGACCTGCATGGGGGATATCGAATTGAATGATATCCCCACCTATAATATGCAGATCGAACTGAACCGCGGGCTGCTGGAAGAATATGCGGCCCGGTATATGCCGGGACAGTCCCAGTTGCGTGGCGTAATGAATGGCTGGATTCAGCTCTGGGGACGTGGGGCGAACAAATCAGACCTGAAAGGGCAGGGACAGTTGCAGATCAGCCCGGCTGCCATTTATGAACTGCCTCCCATTGCCCAGATTTTCAAAGTAGTACGCCTGGCTCAGCCCGATAAAACCGCCTTTGATTCTGCCTTCTGCGATTTCACGGTTTCCAACCAGACCTTTCATCTGAAATATATCGAGCTCAAAGGAAACGCCATCAGTCTGTACGGACAGGCGGGCGAAGCGCACTTTGATGGACGGTTGAAAGTGGATCTGTTTTCTCAGCTTACGCGTCGCCAGCTGCCTCTCCCGGCGATTACCCAGTTAATCGGACACGCCACCAGTGGCTGGATTCGGGTCGAATTGCGGGGGACGACCTCCAGTCCGATTGTGGATATCAAATCAAACCCACTGCTGGATGGTTCTCTGAAAACGTTTCTGAATAATGTGATGCGAGGCAGACCCGCCGGTAATGCCACGGGACGCTGGACGCGACCTGCGCAAACCAGTAATCAGACACAGAAACAGTTCCCACTGCCGTTTGGCCAGTAAAAAGATGTGCAGATCAGCGTTTTTTCTGCTGCTTTTTCTGTTCGGCAATCTCTTCCGTTTCCTGGGATGATTTTTTTTTCCAGCGGGAGAGAGCGAGGGTCAGTACGATCAGAATTCCGAGATACGCACCCAGTATCTTCAATAGCCAGAAGAACATACCTGTCGCAATTTCGTTCATGTGCAGAGAAACTTGCTGTTCTGACAGAAAATTGAGTTCCGTAAAGAACTCAAAGCGGTGTGAAAGAGATAATCAGACAGCTGTTACTCTAATCCGGTCATAGCGCTGATTTCAATCTGTTTTCCCGAAAGCGTGAAACCAAATGAAGATAAGAGGTTGGGGAGGGGGATTTCACCATTCGTATCAGTTAAATTGGCACAAACCGTAACTTTGACTTCTGAGGTTCCTGGGGCAGGACCAACCGGCGTGCAGGGGATATCGCTGTTTCCGATGGTCACGGTGGTAGAGGTCGGCGGACCCGTTTCAATCGTCACTAAAACGTTACCCGCATTTGATGTAGCCGGTGAAGTCACCACCAGGTTCAAAGAATTGAGGGCAACATACTCCTTGATCAAGTTCCCTACTGAGTCGGTTGATGTACCCACCTGCGCTGCTTCGCGTGAACCTTCGATTGTGGCAACCGTCACTGTCTGCTGCAGCAGCGCGAAAAAACCGAACTCGATGATTGCCAGCGAGATGATGAGGATCAGTGGAAATGCGAGGATAAATTCCAGCAATACCGATCCTGTGCGCTGCCTGTCTCCAGTTAAACTGGAAAATCGGCTGTTCCCGTTATTCAACAAGCTTCGAGGCCCGCTCAATTGCATGTTACGCACTTCAATTCTGGCACGTGTTAACAAATGGAGACATTTGGTTCGCGCGTGCTAAGTTTAGTTATCAATATTCAAGGCAAAATTGTTTCCGGCGTAATGGTACGGGAATTCCAGATTGCTTGAATGACAGACGTTCTCCAGATTCTCTGCAGTTTCTGCAGAGAACTGAAGTGACAGGAATCTAGGGAACGCAAATTGCTTGCCAAACTAGTATTGCAGCAATTAGATTGCTGGAAATCATAAAAAGATTTGTGTTGCGAAATTATATGGGATCTGACCGTGCAGAAATTCAGACAACAATTTAATAAGAAAAAAGTGCCTCGCTCGGGTGTTGTTGTACTGGAGTTAATCCTGACGATGCCTGCCTTTTTGATCATGATGCTTGCGGTTGTGCAGATTTCTTTGATTTATGTTGTGATCGAACAGACTGCCTTTGCAAGTCGCTATGCTGCCAAGATCGCTTCTGAAACTACAGACGCTAATATCAATAACTTAAACACTGGTCCCATGGGAATATTGAAAACGCAAGTGGATCGAGTGCTTCGTGTGGGTGGGATACCACAGGGGAGTTGCCGTGTGATCTTGGAACACAATGTGGACAATGGGGGAGCCGAGCTGACGATTGCCGATCCCGATCCTGCTGCGGCCAATTGTAACTGCAGTCCCCCTGCGATAGCATTACCACAAGTGCCAGGGGCAACTGCTGATGAATCCGTACGAACGACGGTCTGTGTTAGGCTGGGTGATAATATACCGGATTTTCTGTCGACCTTTGGATTTTCTGTTGCCGATTTTGTTGTTGAAGAATCGACAACATATCTCTACGAACTCTGATTCCAAGGATTACAGAACCGATTTTGAAGTAATTGATTAGACTGAATCTCAGGCTCATGATGCGAATTTATTCCAACTGTAATACTCAGGAGAACCGGCGCGGAATTGCGATTCTGTGGTTGATTCTCTGGGGATCATTTTTGATGGTGTTTTTCTGTGTCGTGCTGGAAGTTGCGACTTTGTGGCAGGCACAGGTTGAATTGAATAACGCGATCGATTCCGCAGCGCTGGCTGCCGCGCAAGATTGGGGGGCCAGTGGAAGTGTTTCGACAGATGTACCTCGAGATGTTGGTGTTGCCTACACGGTTGCCAATCCCATACTCGGCGTTGTCTTCACACCGCAAACGAATTTAGGTACTGTCACTGGCGCCAATCCAAATGCAAATGCTTCGGATACAGGGAACTTTGTCTTTGGTGCCATTAATTCTACAACAGCCCCCATCACATTCAACGGAAATGCAGACGCCAGTTGTGCAGCGGGTGACGTTACAATCAGGATTACAGATATTAGTAATGGCGGTAGTGTAGACCCAAATTCGATCCTCTTGAGCTTTGATGCGGGAACAAATCTAGCTATTGAATCAGTTGCATTTACTCTTCCAACCAAGACTGGTGGCCCCGCTAATGCATTCGCATACTTTGATGCTGCGGATCCCCCTCAGGTGTTAACGCCTGGGGGAGCGCTTCCTTACCCTCCTTTCAATGGTTTGGACGTTAATCCCACGAATTCTGGAGTTCCTGACTGGGATTGTCCCAATGGAAATGGTGACATTTGTTTTACATTTGAGAATCTGTTAGCGGCTAACCAATATCAAACGGTAAGAATCAATTTTGACGGAAATTCCTTCACTGAGACTGATTTTTTAAACTTTGGAGTTTCTACCAATAATTTAAAGCCACCCGGCTATTCTCCCCCTCAAGGTAATGTTGGAGACTCGTGGGGAGAATTTGGGGTTACAGCAGAGATTACTTTCCGCAATACGATTACCAATCAGACTTCAACTGCTTCAGCTGTGTTTGTGAATGTTCCAGCAGGCAATACTTCAGAGGCAACTTTTGCAGGTGGTGCAGCTGGGGGCTATCCTGCTGTTTTAGCACAGGCTACCGTCCCAGTGCAGGGGTATTGTAATTCTTTGTTTGGAGTCAGTTTCTTTAATGTTTCTGCTTCTGCTGTTGCCTACTATGATTGCAGCAGTAATCGATCATCCCTCGTCAATATCAGCAATTTTATCTTTCCCTAATACTACTCTCTGATTGGTCTCCGAAAGAAATTGCTACTGCACATACCGTATTTGAGTACTGCTCTGGTTCTTCTACCTGATCAATGGTGTAACACATCTTCCTGTCTCCAAAACGTTGCCCGCATTTGATGTAGCCGGTGAAGTCACCACCAGGTTCAAAGAATT